>Ga0257127_1002826_pt1 | contig 10298 bp, 7 predicted proteins | sample SI060_135mmetaG_FD_190152 | JGI IMG/M metagenome (GOLD analysis project Ga0257127, IMG submission 190152) | Marine microbial communities from Saanich Inlet, British Columbia, Canada - SI060_135m | ecosystem: Environmental > Aquatic > Marine > Inlet | place: Canada: British Columbia | collected...
CAACTCAATCTTAGAGTCTGAAATCTTAGTATCTATACTGTCTTTAACTTTAAAATCTGAATGAAAATTAGCTGGTTGATATGACAAGGTAAATGCAGAAGTTAAATCTTCATCTTTTTGCCCAACTAATTGTCCTTTAATTTCTAAATCTATTTTTTGACCAGGAGACAAATCATCTAATAACCAAGTAGTGGCATTTTGATCCATCGGTTCAATACTAGCTTCATCAAAATAAAATCCATTTGGCCAACGAACTGATAATTCAAGTTTCTGCATAGTAACTGTATCTACATTTTCATAAGTCACCTTATAAGTAGCTTGATCACCTGAAATAATTTTATTTGGACCATCTATAACTAATTTCACACTATTATCTATTTGTTCAGTGCTTTGTTTACTAAAATACCAAAATCCAGCTGACGTAGCTGCAAACAGTAAAAACAAAAACCACAAACAAGAACCTTTTCCTTTTGGTGCTTTTTTAAAGGTTTGATATTCTTTGGGTACTGACTTCCTTCTTCTTGAAATAGCCGGTGCCTCATATGATCGTTTTCTAACCGGAGCTCTTTTGACTGAGTCTAGACTCCTTTTTTTTATTTTAGCCATAAATGAATAGTTTTAAAGATTTAGAGGGTCTTTCAAATATTGATTGATAATATATTCTTGAAATCCTAAGCCATTCTTTGTTAATCTGGCTATCAACAGATAGATTAATCAACTGTGGCCAATCGGATTGAATTATAAATTGTAAAAAATCGAATAGTTCGCCGCTAATAGGAACAGATTTGCTATGATCATGTTCCATATACATCATTCCTTCGTTAGATGGATGCTTACCTGATCGAAAACGTGGTTGCCAGCCAGCTATAGATAAATATTTCCAGAGAAAAGCTCGGACTAACATCATTTTTTTGCTCATAGTAATTCCCTGATGATTCAAAATAATAAATATGTGTTCCATTAAAGAAAATTCTCTAAACTTCTGACCCATAGATCTATCATAAAGAAACAATTCTACAACTGAAGATGCTAATGACATACTCTTTAGGTCTGTTCTAAGATTGCCATAATTTTCTAACACCACTGCACCAGCCATGTGATCCATCTTACCACGACCGATCATTACTTTCACTTTATTAAAGGGCATTAGGTGTCCAGCTAATTTACTTCTAGACCGAGCGGCTGAACGTAAGACTACAGATATTACACCTTCCTGAGGAGTAAAAATATCATAGATCCTATCAGCCTCTCTGAAAGGTCGACTTCGCAATACGAATGCTTCGGTCTTAAAAGCCATGCACTTACAACTTTAATCCTAAGGTAATTTCATCCCCTCGGCTTTGCTCAGGGCTTCCAGCTTTTTTTATTTTTACCCTTCGACTACGCTCAGGGCCTACGGCTTCTTTGTTAGCTTCTGAATTCTCATTAACTTCTACTAAATCACCGGCTGAAGTGCCAGCTACTAATTCATCTTTATATTTTTCAATTACTGATTTCAAATAATCGGATTTAGTATTATATGTTTCTACTGGATTATCACTTGGTTTTAGTCCAGCGTCTTTTCTTAAGGCATTTATAAATCTAATCAATTCTCTAACTACACCTTTTTCCTTAAGCTCGTCGGTCAGATTTGTATCTAATGAAAGAGTTTTTTCTTCATCTACAATCCAATTATCGCTTACATTTATTTCTTTAACAACTTTAATACTCTCAACATTAAGTTCATCCTCTAAAATTTCAATATAATTCTTGGCTAATTTAATATCCTTAACTTCCAAACTAGCCAAAGGCTGTCTAACTTTCATGCCAGATTTAGCACGCAAGGCATGAGCTTTTTCTGCAACACTTTTTATAGCGTCCATATTAGTTAAAACTTTATCATCAACTAATTTTTTATTTAACTCTGGCCATTCTTCTAAATGCACAGACTCACTATCATTCTCAAATTCAGAATAAATTATTTCCGCACTCATTGGTGCAAAAGGAGAAATAATTTTACTTAATTCTTTAAGCACATAAGCTAATGTCTCGATGGCTTGCTTATCACCTGCTTTAAATCTATCTCTAGATCTTCTGATATACCAAGTAGATAAACCATCTACAAAATTAATTATAGCTCGAGTTGGTTTCACTAGATTATAGGCTTCCATTTCAGCACTTACCTCATGTTGAAGTTTAACTAATTTACTTACAATCCATTTATCTAAATCATTATCTATTTTCTTTGGCTGTTCACCTGATAATTTCTTGTCGCCGGAAAACATTAAATAGAAATTCAAAACATTTTGTAATATTCCAGTGAAACGACGATAAACAGTATTAAGATCTTTTTCTACAAAAGCAAGATTTTCGGCTGTTACTACCGGTGAAGACAAAAGATACATACGTAGCGCATCAGCTCCATATTTTTCCATTACAGTGTCTGGCTCTGGATAATTTTTCAATCTCTTAGACATCTTTTTACCATCCTCTGCTAAAACAATGCCATTAACTATACAATTATCAAAAGCATGACTATTTTTAATTCCCCCAGCTATAACATGGAGATAATAAAACCAAGTTCTAGTTTGATCAGCACCTTCAGCAATAAACTTAGCTGGAAACTTTTTATCAAATTCTTTCTCATTTTCAAATGGATAGTGGAATTGAGCATAAGGCATTGAACCTGATTCAAACCAACAATCAAGCACATCAGGAATACGTGTCATTTTACCTCCGCATTTGCAAGCAAAAGTAACTTCATCAACTACATGCTTATGAAGATCATTTACTTCTACGCCAGATAACTCTTTTAGTTCTGCTACAGAACCAACTACTATTCGCTCTTCACACTTATCACAAGTCCACAATGGGATAACTGAACCCCAAAATCTTTGACGAGAAATTGACCAATCACGAGCTCCTTCTAACCACTTACCAAAACGACCTGCTTTGATATGTTCAGGAATCCAATTAATCTTCTTAGCATTTTTTAATAAATTATCTTTTATCTTTAGAACATTCACAAACCAAGATGAGGTTGCGTAATTTAAAAGTGGTGTATCACAACGCCAACAATGCGGATAGCTATGTTCATATTTTTCTTTAGCAAATAACAATCCCTTGCCTGCTAGATATTTTATAATAGCTATATCAGTTGTTTGATGGTCGCCTTTTGGTTTTACATTCAATCCCGCAAAATCTATAGCCTCTTTATTAATAAAACCATCCATAGCTACGTGTTGAATAAAAGGTAGATTCTTTTCTTTACCTAATGCCATATCATCTTCACCAAAAGCTGGTGCCAAATGAACAATGCCAGTTCCTTCTTCGGTAGTTACAAAATCAGCTGATAATATTTGCCAACCATTATCTCTATTTTCTAAGTTCTTATCATTATAATAATAATCAAAAAGCGGCTTTACTTTTTTACCAAGTAAATCTTTGCCTTTAAAAGTGTCTATAATTTTAGGACTAGGGCTACCAAAATATTTTTTATAATCCTCTAGTCTCTCTTTCGCTAAAATATATACTACTTTATTTAATTTAGATGGCGGCGGTATTTTATCTGGTTCAAGTTTATGCCCCTTTCCCTCTATATAAAAATCCTCTATTTTAATATATTCAATATCTTTGCCTACTGCTAAAGCCACATTACCAATCAAAGTCCAAGGAGTAGTTGTCCAAGCTAAAATAAATGTACCAGGCTCATCAACTAATTCAAATTTAGCTGTAACAGACAAATCTTTAATATCTTTATATCCTTCAGTTACTTCAGATTGAGAAAGAGTAGTCTCACAACGCGGACAAATATGCATTGAACGATAACTCTCATATATAAGCCCCTTGTCCCAAAGTTCTTTAAAAACCCACCAAACACTTTCCATGTAATTCAAATCCATGGTCTTATAGTCATTTTCCATATCTACCCAACGACCAAGACGACGAATAGTATCTTTCCAAGCATCGGCATATTCCATTACACGAGAACGACAACTCTCATTAAATTTATTAATACCATATTTTTCTATATCTTTCTTACTTTCAAAGCCAAGATCTTTTTCTACAATATTTTCAATTGGTAAACCATGAACATCCCAACCCCATTTCCTAGCAACTTTGTAGCCTTTCATAGTCCAATAACGAGGTACCACATCTTTCATTACAGAACCAACTAAATGACCATAGTGAGGAGTACCTGTGGCAAAAGGAGGGCCATCATAAAAAAGATAATCACCTTGTGGAGCATCCTTGTCAATTGATTTTTGGAAAGTCTTATTTTTATCCCAAAAATCCAATATTTCCTTTTCTTTTCCTTTAAAATCTACCATTTTATAGTTTTAGTTCAGTTTGCTTATTCTAACCGAAAAAGCCCATTTTGACAACATTCCTAGAAAAACATGGAATAAAGATATTGCCATAAACTTTTCTTTGGTTTTTTAGCACATTTAGCTCGATATACCTTAACTTGTTTACGGGTTGGTATGCTAAAAATTTTATCTAATCTTCGTTTCATAAAAATTATCTCCTCCCTGTCATCTCGAGCGTAGTCGAGAGATCTAGCTAGATTTCTCCACTCACTTCGTTCGGTCGAAATGACAAAAAGAATATTTAGTTAATTATTCATATATAAACTCTCAGGCCTTTAAGCATGTAAAAAGGCCCAAGAGGTTTATAGTCGGCTTTTAATTTCCTCTATGGTGTATCTTTTCTTGATTTGCATATCAACTATCTTTTTTAATACTCGCATAGCTTTTGAAGCATCATAAAGACGATAACCGCCCTGTGAGCGCCCAGCTTCTTTAATTAATCCTTCTCTAGTATAAAAATTAATAGTGGACGGCAAAACAGAGAACATTTTGGCTAGTTCTCCAATCTTTACCAATCCTGTGTCTTTAATCCTCTTTTGCATAAAGGTGTATATATTATAAACCATAAAGTAAGAAGTGTAAAGTAATCCTAAGTACTTTATAGTTGTAACAAATAAAAAACCGCCCTAGCGGACGGTTTCTATTTACGCGTAAAAATTATTGGCTGATTCTGTTTATCTCGGATAATATCTGCGATTCTGCTCCTATCTCTTCTATAGCTATCAATTTTGATCTATTAATTTGCATCAGACCTTCTGGGCGATGAAGTTCTTGGCCTCTCTTGATAAGTATTGGCACATCTACCATCTGAGGCTCAACATCCTCCTCTTCAGCTGGAACAACCTGCTGTTCAATCTGTATATAATATACTTCATCTAAATAAACATTCAAGGCATCCTCTTTAACTACTTTAGCATAATAGGTTTGACCATTATCTAAATAAATTGCCTTAAATTTATATTCTTTTTCCATTGTCTCCACCTTGGACATAAATAACCAAGCAGCTCCTAACAAAAATATAATAATGATAAATGTCAGTGCTAACCAAGATTTACTTCTATTACCCTGTGGTTTTTGAGCTACAAAATGCTCAAATTCCATTAAAGCTTCTTCGTTTTTTTTGACTGCGGATTTAGCAGGTCTTCTTTTGGGCTTAGCTTTAGTACTTGTTTTTCTTGTGGGCATAATAAAATTATTACTGATTTTATATATAAATGATAACAATTAATTTTTATAAAGTAAAGTGTTGGGATTTTACAAAATTAAAAACATATACTATTATAATGAACAGTTGAATATTAAGAAGAAAAGTATGAAAAGCGATTTACCTATTCGCCCTGAAGAAGCGAATAAAAACAATGGTTGTATTAATATTTCAGATAATAATTATCCTGAGTTATTAAAAAATATATACGACCCACCAAAATTATTATTTTTTAAAGGTAATAAGAAACTTTTACACAGTAAAAATCTACTAACTATTGTCGGCTCTAGAAAAACAACTGACTACCACCGAACAAGCTTAGAAAAGATAATTGCTAACCTAAAAAATACTCCCCTTGTAATAGTCAGTGGTCTAGCTGTTGGCATAGATCGTTTGGCTCATCGCTACGCTTTAGATAATCATCTGCCTACAATTGCTGTATTAGGATCTAGCCTTGATGAGAAAAAATTATATCCTCAAGAAAATCTATCTCTAGCTAAAGAAATAATAAAAAATGGCGGACTACTACTATCCGAACAAAGTCCCGAAACCAAAACACAACTCTGGCATTTTCCCAAAAGAAATAGAATACTAGCTGGCTTATCCAAAACAACTATAGTGATATCTGGCGCTAAAAAATCTGGCACACTAATTACTGCTCAAGTAGCCATAGATGAAGGACGTGAAGTATTGGCCCTACCCGGTAATGTCAATCTATTATTAAATCAAGGTCCAAATAAATTAATCAAAGCAGGAGCTGGTCTACTCAACTGTAGTAAAGACATTTTAAGAATCTACAACATAGATAAACAAATAATTAAGCAAAAAATAATATTTAAAAATAAAGATCATGTTAAAATTTACTCTTTATTACAAACAGAATCTATAAAACTAGTTGATTTAGCCACTCGCTTAAATATGCCTTTGGCTAAAATAAATCCTCTAATTTCTACAATGGAAATAAAGGGACTCATTAAACTTAATAATTTAAATCAACTAGAAATAATATGAAACAAATATTTAATATAGATCAAGATAAAAAAGTATTAGTCATGCAAATACTTTTTACCACTTCCATGCTCTTAGCTAATATAGTGGGTATAAAAATTATAAACATAGGTCCAATAGTTACTTCAGTGGGCGTATGGTTAGTGCCTATATCTTTTTTAATTACAGATATTTTAGCCGAGGTAAAAGGCAAAAAATTTGTAGCTAACCTTATTTGGTCTACAGTGATTGCCTTAATATTTAGCTATCTATTCATTAAATTAAGTATTCATCTTGCTCCAGCTGATCGTTTTGCTGAAAATAATGAAGCTTTTGTAAATATCTTTAGTAGTAGCGCTCGTATGTTTGGAGCTTCTATTATTGCTTTTATATTTAGTCAATTTCATGACATATGGGCTTTTGAATTCTGGAAGAAAAAAACCAATGGCAAAATGCTATGGCTAAGAAATAATTTATCTACCATAGTTAGTCAATTTATTGATACTGTACTATTTATGTTTTTAGCTTTTTACCAAATGACACCAAAATTTGACGCTGCTTTTATTTGGCAACTAATTATCCCCTATTATATTCTTAAAATAATCTTAGCCCTGGTAGATACTCCTCTAGTTTACATTGGTGTTAAATGGTTAAAGAAAAAATAAAATGCTTAGCCAATATCAAAAAGATATAAATTTCCTTGAGAGCCTAGCTAACATTCCCAAGACCACTTACATGCTAGGCCCTAAAAATAAACAAATTTTTATAGAGCGTATAAAAAGATTTTTAACTTTAGTAGACAATCCACAGACTAATTTAAAGTTTATTCATATTGCTGGTACCAGCGGTAAAGGAAGTACTGTTAAAATCTTAGAAAGTTTAATAAGTGATGCAAATCTAAAGGTAGGAAGTTTTACTTCTCCTTTTGCTACTACTAGCATTGAAAGAATAAGTATCAATAATAAATTAATATCTCCCGCTGAACTACATAATATTTTAACCAAACAAATTAAACCTGCGTTAGATAAATATACTTTAAAATTTTCTGATCCTATATCATATTTTGAAGTATGGCTAGTAATAGCTCTGTTGTATTTTAAACAACAAGCTTGTGATTGGGTAATTCTAGAGGCTGGTCTTGGTGGTTTACATGATGCTACTAATGTCATAACTAAGCCAAAATTAACTGCCATTACAAATATCGGTCTAGATCACACTCATATTTTAGGAAAAACTAAAACAGCTATTGCTAAAAATAAAGCTGGCATCATAAAAAAGAATAGCATTTTCTTAAGTACAGAAAAAAATACAAAATTATTAACTTTATTTAAAAATACTTGTAAGAAAAAACAAGCTTGGTTTATACAAAATCAAAATCTAGTAAAAAACTATAAAGCTAATAATTATTTTTCTACTAGCAAACAACAAGACAATCTTAATCTAGCTTTAAATATTTTAGATGTATTAAAAATCAAATCAAGCAATACACAAAAAATAATTAATGACTTTGGATTAATCTGCCGACAAGAAATCATTTCTAAAAAACCTCTGGTTATACTAGATGGCGCTCACAACAAAGACAAGCTTGATAACTTGATTGCTTTTGTAAGTACTCAAAAATATAAAAAATTGCACTTAGTTTTGGCTTTTGCGGAAAATAAAAACCTTAGTGTTAGCCTTAAAAAATTATTAGCTATCACTAATAATCTATATATCACAAGATTTATAATTAATGTTCGTAAATCTGCCGATCTAAAAAAACTATATCAAGTTAGTAAAAAAATAAAACCTAAAATACCAATTTCTGTCCATAATGACCCCTATCAAGCTTTAGAATCTGCCCTTAAAAAGGCTAGCTTAAATGACCTAATATTAGTAACAGGATCTTTCTTTTTAGCAGGTGAATTAAGGAAGAGATGGGTCCCTGAAAAATATATACTAAAAAACCTACAGGTTGACAAAAAATAACTATTCTTTTATAGTCCAAGTTATTGTGAAAAATTAAAATTCACCCCGTTAAATAAATTTAATGTAAAATACACTCTCGGGGTACATATATATATTATAATTTTAGTAGAATAGTGTAATAATTGTTAATTAATTAAATTTAAAATTTAAGCAAACTTAAATTTTATTTAACAGGGTAAATTTTATGTCTAAATTAGTCATCGTTGAGTCCCCTACCAAAGCCAAAACTATTAAAGGCTTCCTCGGAAAAGATTATATCGTGGAATCTTCTTATGGTCATGTTAGAGATTTACCAAAAAGTAAATTAGGTGTTGATACTGAAAATAACTTTGAGCCTACTTATGAGGTGCCTGTTAAAGCAAAAAAACAAGTAGCCAAACTTAAAAAATTAGCCAAAGATGCTGAGATGGTCTATTTCGCAAGTGATGAAGATCGCGAAGGAGAAGCTATTTCTTGGCATTTGGAAAAACTATTAAATGTAGATAAAAAGAAACAAAAAAGAATTGTTTTTCATGAAATTACTAAAAAGGCTATAATGGAAGCGCTGGAGAATCCAAGAGATTTGAATATCAACCTTTTCCATGCTCAAGAAGCCCGTCGTATACTTGATAGATTAGTAGGCTATAAACTCTCTCCATTACTATGGAAAAAAGTAACTCGCGGCTTATCTGCTGGACGTGTACAATCTGTAGCTGTTAGATTAATAGTAGAACGTGAAGAAGAAAGAAGAAAATTTAAAGCTGAAGAGTATTGGACCGTAGCAGGAGAAGCTAGTAAAGATGATTCTCCTAAATTTGATATTGCTCTTCATAAAGAATCAGATAAAGTTTTAAAAAAGTTTGATATTGATGAAAAGAAAGCTAAACAAGCTCAAAAAGATATTAAAGCTAATAAATTAGTGGTAACTAATGTTAAAGCTACTGAGCACAAAAAAGCTCCTCTAGCTCCATTTACCACCTCTACTCTACAACAAGATGCTCATAGACGTTTTGGTTATAGTGCCAAACAAATTATGATGCTGGCTCAACAATTATATGAAGGTATTAAATTAGGCTCAAAAGGTAGTCATGGTTTGATTACTTATATGAGAACTGACTCTTTCAATTTGTCTGACAGCTTTAAACAGGCCACTGATGAATATGTCACTAACAAACTTGGTAAAGAATATATGTTTGAAGGTGGGCGTGTTTTCAAAAAGAAAGCTAAATTCACTCAAGAGGCCCATGAAGCTATTAGACCAACAGAAGTAATAAACGATCCTGAATCAGTCAAAGAATATCTAGATCCAAAGCAATTAAAAATTTATACTTTAATTTGGCAAAGAGCCGTGGCTTCTCAAATGACTGAAGCTGTAACTGAAACTACTTCTGTAGCTATTGATTCTAAAGGCACTGATTGGACTCTAAAAGCGGTTGGTACTGTTACTAAATTTGCTGGTTGGAAAGCAATCTACAAAAATAATAGCGAAGAAAATGAACTACCAGCTATAGCTGAAGGCGATATACTAAATCTAGATACTTTGGAGGCCTTACAACATTTCACTACTCCTCCAGCTAGATATTCAGAAGCTGGTTTAGTAAAAGCTATGGAAGCCTTAGGAATTGGCCGTCCATCTACTTATGCCCCAACTATCTCTACTATTATTACTAGACAATATGTAACTAAAGAAGAAAAACGCCTAGCTCCAACTGAAATTGGAGAAATTGTAAATAAATTATTAATGGAACATTTCCATGATATAGTATCTTATAATTTTACCGCTCAGATGGAAGATGATTTAGATGAAATAG
>Ga0257127_1002828_pt1 | contig 10290 bp, 8 predicted proteins | sample SI060_135mmetaG_FD_190152 | JGI IMG/M metagenome (GOLD analysis project Ga0257127, IMG submission 190152) | Marine microbial communities from Saanich Inlet, British Columbia, Canada - SI060_135m | ecosystem: Environmental > Aquatic > Marine > Inlet | place: Canada: British Columbia | collected...
TTAGAAGGTCCCGATTTTGGAGGAATACTTCATATATTTAATACTACATGCGATAGTTATACACAATATAAAGACGGTAAAACAACACCAGTTTATAATGCTTTAACAAGAGAATGTGCATTATCTAATATTACAAGAACCGGTAATAACTGGTATTGTAATGAACCACCCTGGACAAATGGTGCTGCCGATGAAGATAAACGTAGAGTATGTTGGTGTGCTCCAACAACAGTCAAACCACAAAAAGCATGCGATGTAAATACTACCAGATGGATAAATACTACCAGATGGATAAATACTACCAGATGGATAAATACTACCAGATGGATAAATACTACCAGATGGATAAATAGAACAAGATGGATAAATACTACCAGATGGATAAATAGAACAAGATTGATTAATACTACAAGGTGGATAAACAGAACAATATGGATTAATACTACAAGGTGGATAAACAGAACAATATGGATTAATACTACAAGGTGGATTAACCAAACACGTTGGAATAATGTTACACGTTTTATTAATAGTACCAAGTGGATAAATAAAATACGATGGGAGAAAAGAATATGGTGGATGAATAAAACAAGGTGGCACAATAAAACTTATGTGAAAAATAAGACGTTGTACGTAAATAAAACAATTACAAAGTTTCGCTGGATCAACAAAACAGTTTGGGACGACGAAACAAAAGTATTTGGTAAAGAAATAAAAAGAAGTGATGATTTGAAAGAGTCAAACCACACAAGAAGCGGTAACATAATGGTTATTGGGGGCATCACAATAGGTGGATTGGTTGTCACTGGTATTGTCTTTTACGTGACTTGGAAATGTTGGTTACGCGATCGAATCGAAGACATGATATTAGATTTTTGCTGCTGTGGTCATGGTGAATTTGCAATGCACGTATTTGAGTGGGTAGGAATTATTGACGACCAATGGGAAAAAAGGAGAGAAGAACGCGAATTAGAACCGTATTTACTCGGATTGAGCGATTCACAGAGGGACATAGTCATTGGTGAAATTAAACGTAATAAAATACGCCTTGAAGAAGCAACTAAAATACGATGGGAAGAACTTTGCAAACATGCAGTGCGCCCAGACGATGCCTACCATAATCAATTGTTAAGTCGTGTCATACACGAAGAAAAAGAACATAATAATGATGTTAAACCAGGAACACCTAGAAGAAGAAGAAGAGCAGAAGTTTAAAAATTTATTTTTTTCTTGTAGGAAATAAAAATGGAGGTGACCCCAATAAGTTTTGAGAGAAACCTAAGGACAGTATGCGGAACGTGGAACATCGATGAGTACATTGCATATTTAAAAACAACCAAACTTAGCCAAAAAGAATGTAAAAAAGCGATTCGGGACTTCAAAGAGGGTGAACAAATGCTCAGAGACATGTGTGAAGCAGAATGCTATGGTTGTAGTTACGATTTGTTAAAATGCATGTCAATATCATCGTGTCGTCGAGTCGTCGAAAACTATAACGGATTGCAAGGTGGCGATGGGAATAAAATTAATACTTTAACACAAGATATTGGCGCATTAAAAATTGAAAAAACAAATAAATCACCACTAAAACGAAAAGATGCGACGTCTGGTTCAGTTGTATTGGTAGAAGAGGCAAAAAAGAAAAAAGATAAACAAGAGAAGAAGGCGCAAGATATTATTGATAAAGCGTCGGGGACATTTATCACGTCAAAGAAGAAGAAAAAGGTAAAATTATATTGGAAAGGTCAATATTGTCCGATTTGTAAAGAGCGTTTTACCGTATGGAAAAAAGAAAACAAGGACGAGAGAGTGGTCCGCGCGCATCCAAATTTAAAAAAAGGAGATGAACATCAATGTTATTTTCATAAAAAATGTCTTATGGAATGGTTAAAAGATAAAGAAGGCGAAAAACGCACATGTCCGAAATGTGGTGAATTGAGTCAATACCATCCCGACAAAATGAAGAAAAATGTAGCGGGGATTGTGAAGAAAATATCCACCATTTACGATTGCCCAGAATGGAACGATGACATGAAATGCGTTCAAGATTTTGATTACGAAGGGGGGGATAATCCGGATTCTATCAAATGTATACCGGAACAGGAAGTGCTCGGGTATGGAAAACACGAGTTAAGTGACCAACATTGTTATCGGCAAAATAAATTGAAGGAGTGGGTGGATAGTGGTAAATCTTACAGTCCTGTCCTTGGTAGTTCTCATCCCTTTTCCAATGACGATCTCGAATTAATAAAAGGAAACATGCTGGAACAAGAACAAAATGTGATTTTATCGATGGTAAACAATGTACTCGGTCGATTTTTAAGTGGTATCGAAGAATGGAAGGTCAATACAAAAAACAAAGATCGGATGGCTTCAAGTGATTTAAAAATGCAGGCTGCGAAGGCTACTGCGGGCGCAACCGGCGGAATGATGGCGGCATATTTAGGTTTTGGTTTTGCAACTGGTGGTGCAGGACTTGCAATTGGAGCCGTTGCGGGCGCCGCCGCATCTATCGGGTGGTTACGAAACAAAGTGACGACAGCGGGGATTGATCTGGGAATATGGATCGTGAAAGATCCAAAAACTGCCATGATGTTTATGATGGTGGTGAAAATGGGATTGAAATCGATGTGCAAAGAAATGGCCAAAGCCCTACAGCGACAAACGTTCGAACGAAAATCCACTTCGGGATACTACGCTGACAAGGCATCAGGGGTATTGAGCATAATTGGCGAGGCGGGGGAAATTTCAGTAGGCGGAATCATGCGCGGATGTTTAAACGGTGAAAAATGGAAAGCATTGTGGGCAAATGGAGGAGACTTTGCGGCAAGTTGTGTTGCAAGTGTTGTACCAGGAGGAACATTAGTAAAAGGAGCCGCATCGTTTGTAGTCGGTGGCATAGTCGGAGCCGCGGAAGAAGCGACGAAAACCGGTATTGAACTTGCCGCATATCAACAAGACATAAGTAAAGGAACAGAATTGGTAATCGAAATTTTACAAATGGTTTTGAACCCGGTTAAATGCATGCAACAACATGGCATCGTGAAATACACCAGTTGTGGCCAATTGCAATTGGATGAAAGGGCATGTAAAGGTGCCCCAGAATGTAAGTTTATACCAGGGGGAGATTCACAGATCTCCCGTTGTGAAGAACAACCATGTGAAGACAGGGATGGTGAAGATTTATGCGAAAGAGGGGGAAAGTGCGTCTTTAAAGCAAACAAATGCAGACAGGCAGGTATTACGGAAGGGTGGTTTTCGTAATTTTTGAGACCTGGTTTATTTGGTTTTTCTCTCGTTTTCTAATATTTTTTCGTAGAATTGTTGCATTTCTTTTATTTTTGGAGAAACATTCTCTTCAAATGGCTGAGAGGCTTGTATTTTTCTCAACCGTTTCAAAAATTTGATCGATTCTTTTGTTAGGCGTGGGGTTCGGTTCATTTTCTCAAGTGGTATAGAAAAAAAAGATTGCGTTGAACACATACTTCAAGTTTTTCTTTTTTTTAGTTTAAATAATGTTATTACCCTATTCGATACATAAAATACGAAAAAAGTGCGTTTTCTACACCGGCGAGGAAAAATGTTCAATCTGTTTGAATCTCCTCAACAAATCCGCAAAAAAAAAAATAGTCATGGGGCTACCATGTGGTCATTTATTCCATTGTCAATGTATTAAACAATGGGAGAAACATACATGTCCATTGTGTCGACATTCTTTCTTCTTCAAATCTTATCATGCTATTGATCCCTGGATAAATAATAAATACCATCGATGTCAGTCGAGCAGCGCAACCGAAATAGACAGAAATGTATTTTATCCTTACAATTGTAGGTACAATAGATCATACTTCAATTTAGTTTTGTATCAATTGAGATCATTCCTCCGGCACAGGGTAGTGACAATCGACAGGGCCGCCTTTGAACATGCAGAATACAAAGTGGATCGATTGATGCGAGGTCATAAAAAGAATATTTATTTCAAAAACTAATTAATGCAGTTGCGTTCATTGAGATTTTTTTTTTTATTCCTTTTCATACAAAAAAAAGATGTCGGCCTTTACGAACGCAACCTCATCAAGTGGTATACTTCGTTCAGAGATTCCGCAACAATGCCTCACCGAAATCAAAACCGGAGTGATGGACATGTTGACTAGTTTCTGCGCACAGAAGGTTTCTTGGTCCAAAATGATCGAATGTATAAAAAATTGGAGTGCCGAAGATATAAATGACGAAGTGCAAGCACTTTTAGAAGTATTTCCAGATGCAAAGAAAAATTTTCAATACACGATTTTGAAAGCAGTTAAACACATAAGTGTGCGTAACGGAAATTCGAACATGAAAGTTAAGATGAGCAAATTGTCAGAGATCAGTTTTGAAAAGTTTTACAGGGACTTTACACAAACCATAGTCAATATGCCAGATATGAAAAGCAAACAGAAATATTCCACGCTGCGCCCTAGCGACAAAGAAATTATTGCAAGGGATGCATTCAGACGAACGTTGTACAGTCACTCAAGAGATTTATTTGGACATTTTACATCAACGATCGAAGAAGAGAAAGAAGCACCATCGCAAAATGATGATGCACACCCTATTGGTTTCGAGGATTCGGTGAGCCAAGCGCCCTCCGAAATTATCTCGATACGCCAGTCGAGCGACGACCGGATTAGCAACTCGATTTTAAAATTGCACATCGGGAGTGGCGAAGAGCAAGATGAAGTTAAGGCAGGCGGACAAGAAATTGTCGCGTCGAAAAGAAGTTACAACAAGATTCCTTCTATAGTATCGAGAAAAAGCAAAAACGACCCATATTTCTTTTCGACATATTCTCGAAAAAGTAAGGCGGTATCGACTAAATCCGAAGACGTTATTAACGTCGATATAGAAACGCATACGAAGGGAAGCACAACAAGTCGAAAAACAAACAGAAGTAAAAGTCACTTTTCTAGATCTCCCAAAGCAAAACTAAAACTAGTTCCATGTTTCTTTGACGAGGACGATGGGATAAACGTGAAGGATGCAGACGTTGCGACTATCGTTTAAAAAGAAACTTTTACAAAAATATTTTTTTTCAATAAATGAATAAAATTGACAAGTATTTAAGAGAAAATATATTTTTATTTCTACACTCCAAAGATGCGGTCGTTCTTTCTCTGGAATTCATGCTGGAGGAATCAATTATGGTCGGAAAAACATACGAAAACAAGATGGAACATTGATGGTGTTCATAAAAAATCAACCATGGATCTCATTCAAAAAAATGGTATTATTATATGGTTGTATTGTCCTTTGTATATCATAAAAAAACGCCTTGGAGATTATTCTAAAAGAGGTATCATGATGCCAGATGGCATTACTACATTGGACGAACTTTTTGAGCATCGCGCGAAACTGTACTCTGAATATGCGGACATTGAATTGGATACATCCAAAAATTCTTTGGATGAATGTGTAAAAATTATTCAAGAATTACTCATAGAATAAATCGGAGATACTAAGAAAAAAAATTATTTTACAATGATAAAAGATGGGAAATGCGCAATGCCAGAAGGATTGTAAAATTGATGATTTTAGAATAAAGATATTGCAACAAACCGTAAATGCTAGAACGAATTACACGAAAACCGTAGAGGGCAATTCCGTCAGGACGACGTATCCCGCCGAATCAGGGATTAATCAATTATATATATTAGACTGGAAAAACGACGAAATTACACGAGAGGGATTCATAAAACATGCACACGTAAAATTAAGTATCAATGAGGATGGTAAAGTGGATCAATATTTCGAGAAGGATACAAATAGGGATACTCTTATCGAAACGTCCCAAGAAGGGTATACGACCGCGACAGGGTACAAGTTAGGAGACGAATTAAAAATATCAAAAACAGATGCGCCCTCTGGTTCAGACATTGCACAGTCAACGGGCGATTTTGAGTTCAAACTGATCCCAAAACATCCATCGCAGTCTTCCATTAATTACACGTGGTTGTGTTTAGTCTTATTTTTAATCATGCTAGTTGTAATTGTTTTTCTAGGCGATAAAAATAACAAAGTGATGTATGGCACTCTGTGGACAGTCGCCTTGTACCCTCTCGTCATTGCAATATGCTTTATGGTAAGAAATGAAGAAAAGAATTTGGAAGAGTTCGATGGTGCATCGTATCCGCACACTGTTCATGAAAAATGGACATTGGTCATCCCTGCTTTGCCGTTTCTAATTGGTGCTGGGTTGGAATTGAGATCTATGATGAAAGTATTACCGTCCGTCTGAGTATTTCGTTTAAAACGAGGGGGTTAATAAATTGCGAATAGAAAAAAAACGTATGAAATTTATAAAATATCACAATCCTCTGTACGGGCATTATCATCAAGTTGGTATTGTTGTGTCCGAAAATTATCGCGACGGTCTTTCTTATTTTTTAACAAGTATACCTAAATTTGGAGGAGACTATATAAGTTTGAAAGAAAATGACCCGTGCGTTTCAATTTTGGACAATATTTCAAAAGAAGAGTTACTTGTTACATTGTCAAAATTTAAGTTTTGGTGGTTTTTTCACCATAAAGATTTGTATCAATATTTACTAATCAACAATATTTTGGCAAAATGAGAAAAAAACAATACATGCAGGGACTTTTTTTTTCCAATGCAATAAGTAAATAATATAATGTCACGAAATCCACGACCAAAGCCAACAAAATTACAATCTGGTCCGAGTGGACTTGCACCAGGTTTATCTCAAACGGCGCAAACGGTACAACCCGTACAGGTACAAAAAACACACGAAGAAGCAATGAACGATCTTCGACAATTACCGTTGTTTGACAAAATCAAGGTTGTGGATACGCCAGAAATTCACGATTGGATTTTAGCACACAAATCATTTACTTACTTTAATGCCTTGGGTGGTGAAATGTCAGAGTGTAATATAGAAGGTGTAGCAGGTATGTTTCATCGAGATCAACGAAACGACTCGGGTAATAAAATTTTTAATACTCAAATAGAACCAGGTCCTCGAACTGAAAATTTTATTAAACCATTCCTAGACGATGGTTCCATGCATATGGAAGATGGCGCCATGGTAAAAAAACGTTGTGCCATCTACTGTGCACACGATACTTGTTCTGCGGCTGCTTCGTTTCTTACTGAAAATGAGCAACTGTTCGATACTTTTTGTTCGGAGATACATTACCTGAAAAATGGTATTCAAGGAATGACTAGTGATTATCACAAATTGGTTAAAAAGGAAAGAATGGAAGATGGCACAAAAGTATACGTAGACACGGGCGTAAAACTTGTGAATCGGGGAAATTGTATCAGTTCCCTCAACCTTAAATAAGTGGAGATCTTTTTTTTGTCGAGTACAATAAAACATTATAAAGATGACGGAAGTGTTGAGAGAAGGAAATTGTGGATCGGAAAAGTCCCCCACCAAAAAAGAATGTGAAAAATTATCCGGGTATGACGGAATATATTCAGCCACGGGTACCAAATCCGAAGGGTGGAGCACCTGGACGATTCCACATGGATGTATTCAATATGGAAACGATACATGGTTCAATGAACAGAAAACTTCTCATACGTGTGGGTCGAATTCCCTCGATTGTGTGTGTCTAAAAATGCGAAGAGGGACATCCACATTTGACGGATGCGTTGGGGGGTGCACGTTTTTGAAAAGTTGTGGCGGTCTTTTGATGCTCCGTGATAGTAATTTTGATGGAACTGCGGTTTCGGACCATTCTTGTATTCCTTTGACGATTTGCGATACTCTTTCCCAATATCAAACCAAAGCGCCTTTAAAAGAACCTGGGTACTCGTACTATCTGGAAGATCGCGAATGTACACCGTTGACCGAATGTTCCGAACTAGAATACGAAGAAATTGCACCAACTGATTTTACAGATAGAAAATGCACCCCATTAAATGTGTGCGATCCAAACGATCCAAATAGTCCTACATTCGAGGAGAAGCCAGTAAAACGAGACCCCCACAATTTGCGAAATATTGAACAGCGTAAGTGTAAACCACTGACACAATGCGTTGGGCAATTTGTAAGCACCCCGGCTACTGCAACGAGCGATCGCGTATGTGATAATGGTCCAAGGTATTGTAAAGAAGGTGAATTTATCAAACGGGGACCTTTAAAGGGATGCTCGCAAAAGTGGGATTTCACTACGTCGTCTTGGGTAAAAGATGATAAACACGTATGCGAAGAAAAAATTTGTACGGAATACGTGGATCAAGACGGTACATGCGTGGCGAACGAACCATCGACAACTGATCCTGCAAAAGATGGACCATGGAAATGTAACGATTGCGCTTCACAACATCACTATACTGTAGAACCATTGTGCCAAACACTCACAACATGTCCGGGTAAATTTATGGGTATATTGGCAAATATAAATGGACGGTCTACTCAAAATCATACTTGTGTTGATGTGACTGAATGTAAATTCATGGAATATGAAGTTTCTGCGCCCGTGAAAAAGTACGAGAAGATTCTCGATGGTAAAAGATGTGACGGGACGCGTACTTTGATTTCTTACGCGTCGTCCAAAGAATTATGTAAAGAAGTATGCAACAAAAATAAGGATTGTTTTGGAATAAGTTTTGAAGGAGGTAAAGAATGTTACACTTACGATCGTTGTGACTCGCATGTCGAAGATGCAATAGTGCAATACACATCAGTGGCAGATGGCGATTGTAAAAGTGTTGGGAGAGAGAGGGTACACAGTTGGGACGGTTGCGCAAATGCTGCTGCGTTTTTCAACGCCACGGGCGACAATTTTAACGTAAACAATCCAAATCGACCCTACGGGTGTTATTTCTTCCCGTCCAACGGAAGAGTATATAGGGGCACAAATCAGAATGGAACGGGGAGTACGGCGACGCGTCAACTCATTTGCAAATCCACTGACACTACTAACATTCATCTGCAAACTGGAAGCATGTCAGTAGATAGGTCTTGCAATAAGTTGAACAAGTGCATTAATAAGAATGTCCTAAAGGAAGTACCGTTAGACGGAAGCGCACTGCATGATCGTGTATGTGTTGACGCGACAAAGTGCAATGAGATTAGAAAAAAAGGAATAAAAATAGTAAAAGCAGAGTTTGGCAAAAATGAACACACCGCATACATTGGTGAACATACTGATATGGATGGAAATTTCGCAAATTACAGGCCATTTTTTCAGAAAGAAATGAAAGATATAACTGATAAAGTGAAGGTAGAATGTGATGGTAAAGATACTTGTACATTTACAATTGATCCTACATGGAACGAAGACAGCAATGACAAAGCCTTTATGGTATTCTACACTTGTGGTAATGAAAATGATACACAACCATGTACAAATACAAGTATCAAAAAATTACGACATGATATTGGAAGAAATCTTTTTCCGGACATTCGTAGATACACGGAAGTAACTCCATCCATACGCCAAGAAATTGAAGCCAGTGAAGAGTACCAAAGTAGACGTACCATGTATCAAACGATGTGGGAGAATGATACTTTAAAAGATTTGATGTTTTTAAGAGGGAAGCCCCGAAACGAAAACTTTGGTTGTAAATACAAATATATAACACATCAAGATTCTGGTAATATTACCAGTGTAACAAAACCTGGAGATTCCGAAGTAACATATACAATTCCTTTGACCGAAACAGGCGGAGCCGCTGGAAAAACTGTAACCATCAATTGCGGCGTAGATGTCAGCGAAGAGTACACGGGTCAGTTTATAAATGAAAGGGCAACAAAAGGAACGGTTGTTAATACTGAATGCCCTGAAAAATGCAAAGAACACCAATGTTTTCAACAACTGTCGATAAATGGTACAGATATTTTGTGCAACGACGTGAGCGGGGGAATTGATTGTTCAAATTGCGAGATGAAAAATATATACCCGAGTATTCTTTCTGAAAATGAATGTAAACTTTTTACATCCTGCGTGCGTGGCAGTGAATTTACAGGGCAAATTATAGGTACTATCAAAGGTGATGGGACAGATTTTCAAGACAGGAATTGTGAGAAAACGGTGAAGCCGAACGATGAATGTCGGAATTCTTTGAGTTGTGGATATGCTGGTTCTATTGCAGACAATGATCAAGATACCAAATTCAACACCATGTGTATGAATTTGACAGGTCCCACGTTGGGACAACACCAAAAAGAAATGCAGGATCGAACCGCTTTACTCACTCCATACATTGAAAGTCAAAAGAGGGAAAGAGATAAATACCCATCAACAAGTTCCAATTACACGTACTACGATGACGAAATGAAA
>Ga0257127_1002831_pt1 | contig 10274 bp, 9 predicted proteins | sample SI060_135mmetaG_FD_190152 | JGI IMG/M metagenome (GOLD analysis project Ga0257127, IMG submission 190152) | Marine microbial communities from Saanich Inlet, British Columbia, Canada - SI060_135m | ecosystem: Environmental > Aquatic > Marine > Inlet | place: Canada: British Columbia | collected...
ATTGATTTTATCAATCCTCAAACAAAAAAAGTTCAAGAGCATATTGATTACACCGTATCTGTTTCAAAAGACGGTGACACTGCCTTTGGACCAATTCCTCTTACACATACGTCAGTAGGTTCTGTAAAAATCCCAATTGAATTTAATCTGGGTGAAGGGGTATATTCAATGGACTTTGAAATAGAAGGGATTTTGTTCCAACCAATTCCAAAAGAAACTGTTTCTTTTGATATTACAGTTGGGGATGTAGATACACAATCAATTCCAGATAACAAATCATCTGATGAAACTGGCGGTTGCCTCATTGCAACAGCAACATACGGTTCAGAGCTAGCACCACAGGTACAACAACTCAGAGAGCTAAGGGACAATTCACTACTTCGCACAGAATCAGGAACTGCATTTATGGAATCATTTAACAAAATTTACTATTCCTTCTCGCCAATCATAGCAGACTATGAAAGAGAGAACCCAGTTTTCAAGGAAGCTGTAAAATTGACATTGACACCAATGTTGAGTTCTCTATCCATTCTTAATCATGTTGATATGGATTCAGAAAGTTCAGTATTGGGATACGGAATTGGAATAATTTTGATGAATGCTGGAATGTATGTTGGAATTCCTCTATTTGGAATTCTAAAGTTGTATCAGCTTAGAAAAAATTAGATTTTATTTCTGGAAATTCCAGAGAGGTTTTTATGTATCCAAGCGAGTGATTTGTTTAATGAAGACTAAAGCAATAAGCTCTCTCTTCGTACTATTTGCTATTGCAGCAGGTATTGTCGCAATGACACCAGCTGCTTTTGCAGATCATTCAGAAGTCACAGTTGTACCAGCAGCAGGTTCTGGTTCTCTAGGATGTGATGAAGTTGAATACGGATGTTATATTCCAGGAATAGCAACAGTAGATCTTGGTGGGGTAGTAATATTCTCAAACACTGATTCAGCAGCACACACATTCTCAGCAGGAACAGCAGCAGAAGGTCCAACTGGAGAATTTGATACATCAATGGTTATGGCAGGAAATTCATATGAATGGACTGCAGACGTGCTAGGTGAAATTCCTTACTGGTGTATGGTTCATCCATGGATGACTGGTTTGATTGTAGTACAAGAAGCAGAAGCTGAAGAAGCTATGGACGATGATCATGGTAACGAAGGTACAGAAATGCACGCAGAAGGCGCAGCAACTGCTACTGGAATGTTATCTGATGGTACAATGGTTTCAATCTGGACTTCAACACCAACTGCAGGCGAAGCAATGGAAATTTCTATTGAGTTCGAAGATGTAGAACATGTTAATCATGATATGATGGTTACACAAAGTGGTGACGAAGTACTAAACGATGAAGCAGCACATCATCATGATGGCAAAGGTGTACACACAACAGCACCACTTAGTTCTTCTGACCCAGTAGACATCACTATTACCTTCCAAGGTTATGGTGTAGATGATCCTAAAACAGGACCAATTGGTGAGGAAGTAGTATTCTCAAACGTTGTCCCAGAATTTGGTACAATTGCAATGATGATACTAGCTGTTGCAATCATAAGCATAGTTGCAGTAACTGCAAAATCTAGAGTCGTTCCAAGATTTTAGGAATCCTCTTTTTCTATTTTCTTTTTATTAAAGCAATTATTGATAAGATGATAGCTGCTGAGGCAATAGATAATCCAAATATTGCAAAGTCATAAGCTGCGCCATCATCAGATATAACTTCAGTTTCACCAGATTTTAGTTTAGAAATATCTTGTTGTAAAGATGAAATTGCATTCTTTAATGCAGTAATATCAGCAGTGCCTTCACTACTAGAAGGTGGAAAATCCAATACTGCAGTAGGCTCTACATCTTCAACAGGAATTTTAATATCAATAGGAGTACCTCTAAGTTCACCTTTTAGTTCTACCATGTAAGTTCCAGTTTTGGTTGGAATAATTGGTGAAAAATAATATCCAGGTCGCACATCAGAATTAATATCAATTTTTTTGGATGCACCTCCAAAAAATACAGTTGCATCAACATCTTTGAAGACACTTGTTACTCCTTTGTATGAGCCTTCAGTATCTCCTGATTCTGTGATTTTTATGACAATGTCATTTCGAATACCTACAACTGGTGGTTCAATTCCCCAACCAGCTTCAATTTCATATTGTTCTACATGAACTGTTGTATGAGCAAATGAAGGCACAATCATCCCAATTGAAAATAGTAATCCAATAAAGACAAAAAGTTGAATCTTCACTATAATCAATTTAGAATAACACATTATTATCTTTACGTGGATTGGTACAAATCTCGAATAATTTGAAAACTGTTTAAATTATCATAGATGATCTGAAGAGTAAATGAAGAAATCATTGATAGTTTTAATTATTTTATCATCCATATCACTTCCATTTGCATCTGCGCATCCATTTACAGAAGAGACCATTCCAAGCTTGACATCTAATGCACCTGCTGGCACTACAGAAGTAATCGTATTTTTTTCAGAACCAATTGACATAAACTTTAGTGAAATTAAAGTGCTTGATAGTAATGGAAATCAAATAGATAACAAAGATACCGATTACCATGAAGGAGAATTATCTCTCATTGTTACTACTCCTCCATTAGAAGACGGGGTTTATACTGCAACAACCAAAGTTCTCTCTAAAGTTGATGGACATCTTGTTCCAAGTGCGTTCTTGTTTGGGATAGGGGATGTAATAGTTAACGTACCAGATGATTTCCCAAAACAAACATCAGGACTTCCATTCTTTCCTGAAGCTGGTGCAAGATTTCCAGGGATTGTGGGTCAAACAATTGTTTTGGGAGTTGTTATCTCATCTCTAATAATTTGGGGAACACAAAACAAACTATCCATCAAAGAAGAATTAGAAAAAATAGAAAATATTCATCATGGAAAATTTATGTCACTTACCGGAATTGGTTTGGGATTAGTTTTTGTTTCAGATATTTTGATGATTGCAGTACAAACCATACGATTAGAAACATCGCCATTAAATGCAATTCAAACTGATTTTGGAAATATATGGTTAATCAGAATGGCAATTACCGTAATTTTATTAGGAATTTGGTTTGGATTAGACAGAAAAAAAAATCTATCAAAGAAAAATCAAATTCCAATGCTTGTTATGTCACTTGCATTAATTGCAACTACAAGTTTAATTGGACATGGAGCAGCTAGTGGAGAAATACCTGCCATAGTATTAGATTACATTCACAGTTTAGTTGCAGCAGTATGGATAGGTGGTATATTCTATTTTGTTTTCACATTATTACCAACACTTTCTAAGCTAAAAGAATCAAGTATGGAAAAGATGAGTCTAGTACTCCTCCCAAGATTCTCAATTGCATTTATCATTGCAATAGGAATTGTAACTATTACAGGACCAACACTCATGTGGTTTCTAGAAAGTGATGTGGGAGTAATCACAGAATCAGTTTATGGACAATTAATTATTTTAAAAATTGCAATTGCTGCGGTTATGATAGGGCTAGGAGGATTTTTCCAGTTTAAAATTCAAAAAAATGGAGAAAAGGATTTTTCATCTGGAAAAATATCAGTTCATAAAAAACTACAAAGAACACTCAAAGTTGATGCGGTATTAGGAATTATTCTTCTCGGAGTGGTTGCACTATTAACTAATGGAACATTACCTGCAGGAGAAATTCAAAAAGTTGATGCGCAAGAAATTATCTATGGCTTTAAGACCATAGAATTTACTGAAGATGTAAAATTTGACATAGATATCTCACCATTTTCTAGTGGAACAAATACAATTGCAGTCAAAGTAGGAGATTTTCAAGGAAATCCAATAAATGATTTATCTCAGATTAAAGTGAAAATTTCAAATCCATCAAAAAATATTTCTCCAATTCTAGTTTCAATGGAATCATTTCATGATCAAAATCTAGAAAAACCTGATGAATTTCAAGGAGAAATAACATTTGGATTTTCAGGAGAATGGTTAATTGAGATTGAAGCCATTAGAACCGAGAATGCTAATGAATCAGTTATTTTGAATTTACTTGTAAAACCACAACTTGCAAACATTCAAACTAAAATTATAGAATATGAATTGCCTGAAGATGCAAAACCTCTTTTTCCATTATTTGACGGAAAAAAATCTATTTGGTTAAGTGATGCAACATCTCCACGATTATGGCAGTTTTCATTAGATACACAAGAATTTACACCACATTCATTTGATGGGCTAGGTACAACAATTCTAACACAAGATAGTAATGGAAACATTTGGTTTGTAGATAAACAAAGAAATCAGATTGGTTTCTTTGATCCTGAGAATAGACAGATTACAACAAAAACAATTCCAAAACTAGACCCAGTAATATTAGATAATGATCCAATATTCATTCAAGCAGATTTCGATAATAATATTTGGATAAGTATCATTAACAAGAATAGTATTGTAAAATATTTACCAGAATCCGATACATTTAAAGTGATAAAACTTCCAGAAAGAGAATCATTTCCATTTGCTTTGACAATAGATAGTAATGGAATGATTTGGTATTCTACATCAGGTACAGGTAAGATTGGATTCATTAATCCTGAGAATAATCAGATAACTCAATTCTCAAGAAACTCACCTCTACAGTCACCTGAAGCATTATTGTTTGATGATGATGGGAATCTGTGGATTGCAGAGCACTCAGGCTTGGCCATAACCAAATTTAACCCAATTTTAGAAACATTTGAGAAAATTTCAGTACCAAATGCAGATGCTTTACCATATGGAATGACTTTTGATAGATATGGAAATGTGTGGTTTGCACAACACACAGTAGATAGTATTGGAGTATATGATCCAGACAATAATTATTTAATTGAAGTTCCAGTTAGAACTGAAACATCATATGTACAGTTTATGACATCAGATGATGATGATGAAGTTTGGTTTGTGGAACAATGGTCAAACAAGCTTGCAACAGTAAAAATTACAGAAATCCCAGTAATTGCATCACAAATAGAATCATCAAAAGGTATAGAAATAAAATACACGGAACTTGCATCACCACTCGTAGCATTAGGAATTATTGCAACATCATTATTTTATGTAAAAAGTGTTCATGACAAAAGAAGATTAAATAATTTGATTAATTCTTAGATAACAATCCTGCTGATTTTATTACCATAGTTCCTGCAAGTAAACCAATTGCCAACAAAACAATTGTTCCTGCAGGAGTAATATCAAAGATGTATGAAACTAAAATTCCTACAACAACAGAGAATATAGAAAAACTTATTGAGATTATTGCAGTTTGTTTGAATCCTTTCCCATACATAATTGCAGTAACATTAGGAATTACAAACAGAGCTGAAATTAACAAAACTCCTACAAGTTGGATGGATGTTACTACAGTAATTCCTGCCATAAACACTATCAAATAATTTATTTTTTCTACTGGAATTCCACTAACTTTTGCTTGTTCTTCATTAAATGTGGAATAAAGAATTTGTCTATACAGTAACAAAATTACAATAAGAATAATTCCAGTTAATGCCAAAATTAGAATTGTATCATCTACACTAACTAACAAAATACTTCCAAACAGGAAACTAAAGATATCAATAGTAAATCCCCCAGATAATCCAATAATTACGAGCCCAACTGCAATTCCTGATGATAATAAAACAGCAATTGATGCATCGCCAGATATGTTGTATTTGTTTTTGATTTTTGTAATTATTAATGCACTAATTATTGAAACACCATAAGCAGTCCATAAAGGATAAACCCCAGCTAACAACCCCAAAGCAATTCCACCAAATGATGAGTGTGCTATTGCATCACCAAATAACGAATAGCGTCTTAAAACTAGAAACAAACCAACTACTGAGCAAAGAATTGCAATGGCAACCCCAGAGATTAATGCTCTGTGCATGAAACTATATGTTAGAATCTCTAAAGACATGATTAATGATGATGCATATGCTCCTGCATAGATGCTTCAGAGTATTGTTTTACTAGTTCATCATCAGAAAAGAATTTTTCAGAAATTCCATGGAAGAATAACGTTCTATTCAGACACGCAACATGATTTGCAAGTTGATTTACTGCATCCAAATCATGAGAAGACCAGATGATGGTAATTTTTTGTTTAGAATTTAATTCACGTAAAATACTATAAAATAATTCAATACTTTGCTGATCAATTCCAGTTACCGGTTCATCTAAAATCAGAATTTTTGGGTTATTCACCAAAGCTTTTGCAATAAAGACTCGTTGTAATTGTCCTCCAGATAATTCTCCAATTCTTCTATTACTTAGTTCATGTATCCACAATTGTTGTAAAATTTCATCAATTTTATTTTCATCTGATTCTGTCCTCAATCCCATTCTCACAACATCATTTACTGTAGCTGGAAAATTTTTCTCAAAGATTGGTTTTTGTGGAACATATCCAATTTCTTTAAGATATTTTTTTGATTTTTTAATGTCTTCTCCAAAAAACTTGAGAGTTCCTTGGTATTTTGTATTAAGGTTGAGCATGACATCAAAAAGAGTGGATTTGCCTGCACCATTAGGCCCAATTATGCCTAGAAAATCACCCTGGTTAACTGTGAAACTAACATCATCAAGTGCTTTAACGTCAGGATATTGAACAGTTAGATTGTTAATTTCAACTATTGACATAATGCCTCCTTCAAATTTTCAAGGTTTTCAGTCATTTTAGAAATATAAGTTCCATCAGAAGCAATTTCTATTGGAGATAAAACTAATACTCTGCCACCTATTTCATTCGCAATTATTTGTGATGTTCTAACATCAACTGTCTCTTCACTAAAAATTACTTTGATGTTCAATGTATTTGCAGTAGAAATTATATTTTCTAATGTTCTTGCAGTAGCTTCTCCATGAGAATTATTTGGTGAGATAATTGTGTGTTGATTTAGATCGTATTCATCTGCAAAATATGAAAATGCATCATGAAAAGCTATAAAATCATTATTACATTGGGATAATTCATTTCTAATTTTTACATCAAGTAAATCTAATTGTTCAATGTATTTTGCTGCATTTGATTGATAATATTGTTGATTTTCAGGATCTGAGTCAGAAAAAGCGTTTGCAATATTTTGTACTTGTGTTTTTACAGTAACAGGATTCAGCCAAATATGTGGATCTTTAGAATTGTCATCTAACTTTTTAACTAAAATTTTATCACTTGTATCAATTATTTTACCTTGATAATTATTTTCACGTAAACTATCAACCCAATTCTCAAAACCTATTCCATTGATAATGATTAAATCAGATTTTTGCATCTGCTGTACATCTTTTATTGTTGGTTCCCAATCATGTGGTTCAACTCCAATTGGAACAAGTAAAATCGCATCCACTTTTTCTTGTCCTATTATTTGTGAAAACTCATGTAATGGATAAAATGATGAGATTATTTGCAATTTGTCACTTTCAATTTTTTGAAATTGTTGATTCGAATCAGTCCCATAAACTACAATTGAGCTTAATGGAATTACAATTATTATTGCTAAAATTGCAAATTTGATCTGAATATTCACGCAACATCTCGATGTAAATTATTAATAAATCTATAAAATCTTAATAACTTTCATTGCTAAACTTATAACATAATTAATAACATCAGGCATATGCCAATAGTTTCAATCTCATTAAATGATGAAATTCTATCAGAACTAGACAAACTGCAATCATCAATGGGGTTCTCAGGTAGGTCTGAAGCAATCAGAGCAGGAATAAGATCATTTGTTTCTGAAGAAAAACAAAAATCAGATTTAGCTGGAGACATTCATGCAATTTTACTAGTTGTTCATAATGATGAATTTGATCATGTTGTTTCTGGAATTACTCATAATTTTGAGGATTTGATAACTACTCATCTACACAGTAAAATTGACAAAGAAAAATGCATGGAGCTTTTTGTAATTGATGGAGATGCTGAAAAAGTATCCACAATGACAAAAGACTTTCAGATAAATAAAAATATGGATACCGTAAAGCTGGTTGCAATTTAGATATTAAATCTAAATGAATTTTTTCTAGTTACAAAAATTACTCCAGTAAGTGAAATCATCAAAATGAAAAGCATGATTGTTCCAAATTCAGGAACTACAACTACACTAAATTCAGTTTCTTGTCCTGTATTTCTAATGTTTTCAAATTTTATTATCGTTGGACCAGTTTGATCTTCAGCAAATGTAAACTTTTCAAACTCCCCACCTACTTGTGCTAGTCCTGTTGTACGATAAATCTCATTTCCATTTTGAATAAGCACAAACGTGTAATCAGAATTTCTAAGAGGTTCATTAGTTCTTCCATCTCTAATTGTAAAAATAAAATTTGTAGGAATTTCAGGTTGTACTTCTAAAGGATCCCATGAAAGATTTATTTTGAAATCTTCACTTTTTGTATATGTTTCTAATGGAAACGCTATAGAATCACTTAGAGATAGTGTAAATACAATATTATCAGGAAGTGGCTGATCATTTTTTTTCATTTCATTTTTCAAAAATCTTAAATGATCTTGTAATAAAACAAAATGAACTATTCTTTCATCTTCTTCTGTATAATCATCAACAGATACGGAAGATTTGAAAAGTTCAATTCCATTTACATGTCCAGAATAACTAGGGGAGAAAAACTCTAGAAAAGTCTTGGGGAAATGTGACTCTACATGGACAACAGATACGTGAGACATTTGTTTCTCGCTCCAATCAAAAGGCATTTCAATTCTAATCTCTTTAGCCTCAGGATCATACAGAAAATTAGAAATTGCATCAAAATATGATTTTACACGAAAATCTACATCATTATTTTCAGCATCTTTTTGCATGAAAGTGACAGTCTCTACAATCGTTAAGTCAGCATTATAGACCCCAGAATTTTCAATGATGTTTGTAGGCTCATCAATTGTTCTCACTTCTATCTCAAAGTTGTACAATCCGCCTGATTCAAACAGTGGCCCTGTGATTTCTATAGGATTAGATTCAGTTCCGTGCCAGGCTCCAAGCAAAGAGTCTTGTTCACCATGAAATGTGATTTTATCTTCTTGTGTTGGTTTTATTTTGATTGGCAAAATACCATTATCTGCAAAGAAATAGTTTCGAAAAATCATTTCGCCGTTATGGAACAATCCGATAAGAAATGTTACATTTTTTGCAGTTTCACCTGAAGCATTATCAGTTGCAGTAATTGTAAGTTGTTCTTGTTCATTTTCAAAATACATTGGCATCTCAACTGTTACAGAAAGATTTTTCCCTTGAACATCGATTGAAGAAATTGTTTCTAGTCCCAATCCATGACCGTAAACACTGCCAGCTGGAAATAACAAACATGCAACCATTACAAAAACTCCAAATTTTGTTAAAGATAGCATTGTTTTCATTTTACATGAGTCCTATTTGATTGTGAGTAATTCCTTAACTTTTTGAATCAAATCTTCCATATTTGTTGCCTCTACAATTGGTTGTAATTCATTTGGAATTTTTGCTCCTAGTGCTGCAAGTGAATAAATGTAATCAATTGTAGGCGTGTCAGTAACAAGATAATATTGTTCTAAAACATGACCTAACGCATGTGGCTCAACAATTTGAGGTAGTGCTTGTTGAATAATTTTCTTTTTCCATAGTTGCACCAGTTCTTGCCATTGCTCTAATGAAATATCATCATCAATTTCTGGAATCATTTCAACTTCAGCTTGGATGTACATTTTTTTCCCAGTTCCTACTTTTTCATGAATTTCAGAAACTTGTCGATGTCCCTCTACAGAAAGCGGATCATAATTTTCAGGTTGGGAAATTGATGGAGCAATAATTTTTTTAATTTTAAATGAATTTCTGCCCACTGTTTCAATGTGCAATTGTAATCCATCAAGTTCAACATCTTTGCATTCTGTGATTTTAGCAATAGTTCCTATCAAATTAGGAGAGTTCCAACCATTAACCGAGTCATTTTCATTAATCAAACACACACCAAACTGTCTATCACCTAGCATGCAGTCATCAACTAATTGCTTGTAGCGAGGCTCAAATATTCGAAGCGGGAGGGATTGCCTAGGAAATAAAACCAAATCTAAAGGAAAGATTGGAATGGTTTTTGTATCTGTCAACTAATTATATCAAAATGTCTTTAGATATATTGGATACGGATTTTAAAAATCAAAATCCATTTTCATTTAATATCAAACCTAAAAGTGCTGCACGAGTATACTTTCCATATTCAGCTTGCTCAAAGTATTTTGCATTTTTTGTTTTATCTACATCAGG
>Ga0257127_1002836_pt1 | contig 10244 bp, 9 predicted proteins | sample SI060_135mmetaG_FD_190152 | JGI IMG/M metagenome (GOLD analysis project Ga0257127, IMG submission 190152) | Marine microbial communities from Saanich Inlet, British Columbia, Canada - SI060_135m | ecosystem: Environmental > Aquatic > Marine > Inlet | place: Canada: British Columbia | collected...
AACATTCACAATATCTTAATGAAATTTAATATTAATTCCTTTGATGAATTTTTTTATCGTACAGCACACTTATACTATTTTGAAGATAAGACTTTAAGAAAAATGGCAGAACAAGCAGGTTTCTCAGATATAAGAATATCTTTTAGGCATAATTATGATATGTCTAATGTGATGCTATGGTTGCGTGATAACAAGCCAACAGGCAATGGAAAGCTAGATTTTCTAAGTAATGGTGTTGATCAAAATTGGATTGAATTTGTCGAATCATCAGGATTAGCTGATTTAGTATGTATTGAAATGACAAAGTAATATGAATTTAAACCTTAATAATAAGAAAGTTTTAATCACAGGTGCATCAACAGGCATAGGCTTGACTGTTGCTGAAAGTTTTTTACAAGAAGGTGTAAAAACTTGCTTGGTATCTAGAGGCTCTAAAGCCTTGTTTGAAAATGAGAAGAAACTACAAGATATTTACGGTTTGGAAAATTCCTTTGCTTGTAAGTGCGACTGCACCAATATTGAGTCACTCAATAGCTTGAAAAATAGAGTTAAGGATAAGTGGGGTAGTTTAGATATTATTATAGTGAATGTGGGTGATGGACGAAGTGTGCCAGATGCCTTGCCTGATGATGAACAGTGGCAAAAAACATGGAATAGTAATTTTGAATCCGCCTTACAAACTGCTAGAACTTTTTTACCAATGTTAGAAAAATCAAAAGGCTGTTTATTATTTATTTCGTCTATTGCAGGTTTGGAAGCCTTTGGCGCACCTACTGATTATTCAACCGCCAAAACAGCGATTATTGCGCTGGCTAAAAATATGGCAAGAAAATTAGCGCCAGATGTGAGAGTGAACGTCATCGCACCCGGTAATGTATATTTTGAAGGGGGTTCTTGGGATGAGAAAATCAAACAAGATAAAAAACGAGTAGATGAAATTATCAAATCAACTGTGCCAATGAATCGGTTTGCAACACCACAAGAGATTGCCGATTCAGCTCTGTTTTTATGTTCGGATAGGGCGAGTTTTATCACGGGCACTGCTTTGGTGATTGATGGTGGACAAACTGTAGGGGTGATGTAGATGTTAGAAGACTTATTTAGATTGGATGAAAAGGTTATTGTTATAACAGGCGCAACAGGATTGCTAGGTAGAAAACATGCTGAAGCAGTAGCATGTTATGGAGGCACACCAATATTGCTTGATTTATCCCAAAAAGCCGTTGATAGTTTTGCAACACCACAAGAGATTGCAGATTCAGCTGTTTTTTTATGTTCAGATAGGGCAGGTTTTATTACAGGTACCACTTTGGTGATTGATGGTGGACAGACTACCAAAATACTTTAATTTTTTTATAAAAGTCGATGTTTATAGAAGACATACTGAATATTGCAACTTTAAATGAAATTAAATAAAGAAAATACGCAATCGCTAGTACTTGGAAGGATTGTTCAAGATAAGTACAAGTGGGTTATGGTCGATGATAGAATTCAAGCATATATTTATGATAATGATAGAGGTGGCTACAATAAAAAGAGTGGCGGAAAGAGTAAATATGTAATACTGTATATCAATCTTACAATGGCGATATTACGTTCACTATATTATTATTTTAAACAGTATTTTATAACTAGCACAAATAGTAAAAGATTATATGAGTATGTGATCTTGGAATCTGATGTAGAGTATAGGCATTTAAATATAGGAAAAATATTAGATTTGGATAAGTACTATTTTGAAACAATAAAATCATTTGATTTCAATAATATGATGAGTTTTGAGAAAGTAGAATTGTTAGTGCTAATAAAACAGGTGTGGCGTTCCATTATTTTATATCATCATGTAATCTCCTTAAATTTTCCAAAACAGCTTGAATGTATATTAGTACGGAATGCACCTACTTTTATTTCATCATATGCATATTTAGTAAGTTTTTTTTTAGCTATTAAGGAAAAAAACAAATTGTGTAGAATATACACTGCAGCTGGAGAATCTTTGTCATCGTATGCATCGGTATTTGCAGGTTTAGAAGTTAATTACCTTTCCCACGGGTATCTTTCTAAAAACGCTTCTTATTCTTATCCGTGTTTTAAATCGATATACGTTTATTTTATAGAAGATAAAAAATATCTAGAAAACATTAATTTGCCATTTAATATTTTTGTTTATAACTTTAAGAGACTTAAGAGACTTAATTCTTCCATTATTATTTTTCTTGATCATTATCACCATAATGATTATAAAATTTTATCTGATGTAGTTAATTTGTTTATTTCTAATGCATATGAAGTACATGTAAAAATTCATCCTGTATTAGAGATAAATAAACATCAGAAAGTATGGATAAATAATAATAATATTAAGTTAATTGATAATAAAGAACTATGGGATGCCTATAGTTCGATTAATAAAATAAAGCCTAAATTCACTATTGGATCAGTTAGCACGGCGCTAGGAGAGTCTCTTAATATGGGTGTTATTCCTATTTCTGTTGATGTTCTTGCGAAAGAAGCCGATAACTATAATGCGGTTTCTTCTAAATATATTTACCCAATACAAAAGAGAACTATTTCATGGAAATTAGAAAGTAATATTGTTGTTGATTTGATAAAAAATAGGCTGGCTTATGGTGAGATTTTAACTATGTTAAAAGAGAGGTGATTTTGTATTTTTATTATAAGAAAATTCTACTTTTGTTAGGTGTTAATTTTTTTTGGGATTACAATGAGAAATGAAAAAAGTAGATTCTTTAGATTAATTGTGCTGTTGTTTAATGGAATATGGTCAGTTCCTCTAGTATTTATTATTAGAGCCATAAGGCCGATTGTAACAATTAAAATTGGTACATTTTTTTCTACTAGAATAGGGCATTTTGTTGCAGATACAGCACAACAATGGGCTGCAAATAAGAAAAACCCATGGAATATAATTTGCTTATATTGGCTACCAGATAATACGTGCAATATTCAGTGGGAGAAAATGGTTCGCAGAAATCTATTTGTTCATTCTTGGGTTTACTATATCGATCGTTGGAATCGATTACTCCCTGGCGGTGAAAAGCATTATTTACCCTCCACTTGTACTGGATCGCTTGATATCAATGGATTTTTAGAGAATACAGGCGACTCATTTTCTTTTTTATCAAATGAGGAGAATGATGCAAAAAGCTGGTTAAGAAGCAAAGGATGGAGAGAAGGAAACCCTTTTGTTTGTTTGATGGTTAGAGACTCTTTATATTTAAATCAAGACCCGTTGCACAGTAACAAGTATGATTGGAGCTATCATAGTTATAGAAATTCAGATATTCATACTTATAGCCTTGCAATTGAGTGGCTAGCCAATAATGGCGTGTGGGTTATTAGAATGGGGAAAATTGCATCAGAGCGAATGTTATTATCTCATCCAATGGTAATTGATTATGCATTTGATAAAGGAAAGAGTGATCTATTGGATATTTGGTTATTTGCTAATTGCAATCTATGTATTAGTTCTGGTACTGGTCCAGATATGATTAGTGATGTGTATCGTCGCCCAACACTATTTGTGAACTTTATTCCTGTAATCCGTTTATTTTCATGGAGCCATAGTTTTATCTATCCAAAACATCTAATTTGGGAGTCGTCCGGTATTTATTTGACATTATCAGAACATCTTGATCATAGTTTTGTGTCAACAGAAGAGTATCGTATGGCCGGTATAAAAATTATTAATCTTTTGCCTGATGAAATTCTGAATGCAGTTCAGGAGTCATGGGAGAGAATAACTGGCATCTGGATTAATGATAAAGATGATACTAAAGATAAAGAACAATTCTGGGCTAAGTTAAAAACAAGTCCAGAATATCTTGAGTTGCATGGCTTTATTCACCCGGAGTCAAGACTGCTATCAAGTTTTTTGCGTGATAATAAATTTTTTTATAAATAAATATTGTTTCCTTGAATTGTTGGGGCGTTATACTCAGAGGATTAAAAACCTAGGCATTACTATCTCAATGGATGGCAAAGGCAGGGACGCAGATAACATCTGCATTGAGAGCTTCTGGCGAAGTTCCAAATGCGAGAGGACTTACTTAAACGAATATCAAACAATCAATGAGCCAACTACTGATGTAGATGACTACATTGAGCTTTATAACTATAGAAGATTCCATAAAACATTAGACTACAAAAAACTAATGAACGCATATCAAGAAAGTATAAAATTGAACCAGAAAAAGAAGAGGACCGTCTAGATGTTCTATATAAGAAATTTTAAAAAGTTGTCAGAGGTTTTGGGGTGATAAACTTTTGGGGTGATAAACTGTTGTTTCTTTATTGGATAAATATGGTATCTTTTCGCAAGGTCAAATGGTTATTTTTCTTTGCATTTATGTAATTTTACTTATTGGTTCAAAGAGTTTTAGTGTGACGTTTTTTATCTACTAAGAGCGTTAATCTTATAATGTGAATTTAAAAGTAAATAAAAGTTTATTTTAATTGCATTTAATAATTATGAGAAATTACTCTTGGAATGTGCAGAAAAGGTTTCTTGGGTAGTTAATGCATTAATTATATATTGATACAAAAATAAAAAATTCAATTTACAAGTGAATAATAAAAGAGTTGCAATAGTTATAGATTCCATTGGATATGGTGGTGCAGAACGTTTACTAGTATCTTTATTATCACATATGGATAGAAAAAGTGTAAATATTGATGTTATAGTATTATTTTCTGACTTGTCACTAATTAAAGAATTTCAAAAAACAGGTGTAAATATAATAACAATCGATGAGAATTATTGTAGTAGATGGAATATCGTCAAGATATTGTATAAGATTCTAATTAATACAGATAATATTAAATATGATATTGTTTGGGGACACCTTTATTTTGGAAATATTTATTCTACTATTTTTGGCATTATAAAAAAAATAACAATTGTATGGACATTGCATTCACCTTGCGTATATACCGACAAAAATATAAAATTTAGACACAGATTTAGACAGTTATTTGAACGTATATTAGGGGGGCTTTCTGATTTAATAGTTGCAGTTTCATATGCTGTAGAAGAGGATTATAGGCATATAATGAAATGGGAGCATATTAAGGTAATCTACAATGGTGTTGATTTTTCAGTGTTTCCTACTAAGTGCACTAAAACTAAGGGAAATCTAGTTAGAGATAGGTATAAAATTTCACCGACTGATTTTCTAATTGTAACTCCAGGCAGGTATGCAATAGAAAAAGGACATATGGTAATCTTGGATGCATTAAGGATACTGGAAGATCAATATTTTATTAAACCTAAATGGATAACGGCTGGACATGGTGGTCTTAAGTCGTATATACAAAAAAAGTCTCTTTTGGAAGGACTGAGTGATAGATTTATAATGCTGGATGCATTGATTCACTCTGAACTACTAGCTCTAATGTCATGTTCTGATACTATTGTAATTCCATCTATCAGAGAGCCTTTTGGTATTGTAGCTGTAGAGGCTATGGGTCTAGGAATTCCTTTAATAAATTCAAAAGTTGATGGATTAATTGAAGTAGTTGGTAGTCATAACTGTTCTGTGGTAATTTCACCTGGAAATTCGCAGGAGTTAGCGGATGCAGTTTTTTTACTGTATTCTAATTATGAGTTACGCAATAAATTAGCCCACAATGGGTATAAAAGAGCAAGGAAAGAGTTTGATATATTAAAATGCTCTAAAAAATGGGAAAATTTATTAATAGAATTATAGAATTTTTATGTTTAGCCTTGTTATTTATATATGAATAGTCATTATTTTTCTTCTTGCCCATTATGTGCAAGCCCTGTTATTTCTGATAATATTGCTTTCCCGTATCAAACTTTATGGGATGGCGAGTTATGGAAGTATATTAAATGTTCAAATTGTGAAACTGTGCACATTTCCCCTGTGCCTAGTAACAAGCAAATAGAAAAAATGTACTCTGGAGATAAGTATCATGATATTTTTTATTTAAAAGAAGAGCTGTACAATTACACAATGCCAAGTGAGGTTTCTGCATTAATTCCTAATGGAGATATGTTAGATTTTGGTTGTGGTTACGGTGATTTTATTAGTGTAGCATCCAAAAATGGCTATCAGTGTTTTGGTGTTGAATATAATAAAAGTGTGTGTGAGTATACTTCTAAAAAAACCAGATGTATTGTTAATGACTTATCTTGGTTTTTAGCTTCCGATATAAGATTTGATGTTATTCATATTGGCGACGTGCTTGAACACTTACCTAATCCAAAGCAAACACTACAATCTTTGCAAGTGTTACTAAAACCTGACGGTATTTTTTTTATTGAAGGGCCTCTTGAAAGAAATACAAGCTTGGTGCTATTTTTTTCTATTCTTAACGGTTATATAAAATATAAGTTTTTTAACAGACAATTAGAAAATAAATATCCCCCATTTCATTTGTGGCAAAGTAATAGACATGCAACTAGAGATTTTTTTATTAAGCATACAGGATTGAAAGAGTTGCATTTTTCAATTAGTGAGACTGCCTGGCCATATATTGATCCATCTCATTCGTTGACATTACAAACGGCGGTGAAGTTTGTCATAGGAAGTACTGCAATAATTGTATCAAAAATTATCCCTATATTTGGTAATCGATTTTTAGGAATTTATAAGTTATGTTAATTTTTATACAGCTATGAATAATAATTTAAAATTACAGGAAGTGATGGTGCCACTCCTTAGGTGTCCAGTATCAAAATCTAACTTATATATAAAAAATGATTTTTTAATTAGTTCTAGTGATAATTCTATAAGATATCCAATCATTGACCATACGCCTGTTTTAATTAATAATGATAATAGTCTTTTTAATACTGCTGAATACAATAATAATAAATGCGTTGATCCTAAGTCAGATGAAGGTGATAATTATAAAAGACTTGTAAGTAAATTTATACCAAGTATTAGTAATAATTTAGTTGCAACTAAAAACTTCAAACTTATAGCTGAGTTAATTCCAAAAAATTCTAAAATTCTGATATTGGGAGGCGGGAGTAAAGGCCAAGGAATGGAGTGTATTTATGATAATAAATCTTTTACAATAGTCAATTCAGATGTGTATTTTAACGATTCATTGCATTTAATTTCAGATGCACACGATATTCCGTTTATTGATGATACTTTTGATCTAGTTGTAATACAGGCTGTTCTTGAACATGTTATTGATCCTGTGCGTTGTGTTGAGGAGATATATAGGGTGTTGAAAAAAGATTCATTAGTTTATGCTGAAGTTCCTTTTATGCAACAGGTTCATATGAGAGAGTATGATTTTACAAGATTTACATATTTGGGATTACGTCGATTATTTAGAAACTTTCATGATATAGGAAGCGGGGTTTGTTGTGGTCCCGGTATGTCTCTTGCTTGGTCATATTCCTATTTTCTAGGGTGTTTTTCAGAAAATAAAATTGTGAGAAAAGTTATTACATATTTTTCATATTTAACTTCTTTTTTTCTAAAGTACTTAGACTATTATTTACTAAAAAAGCCTGATGCTTATTCTTGTTCATCTGGATTTTATTTTATTGGTAGAAAAACAGACGAGATTCTTTCTGATACTGAATTACTCAAACAATATAGAGGGCTTTAAATATGTACCTCGAATTTGTTATTATTTAATTATCATGGATAATCTAAACCAAAATATTCTATATATTACATACGATGGACTCCTGGATCCATTGGGCGCTAGTCAGATACTTCCATATATTAAAGCAATATCTAGCTACCAAAATAGCATGCATGTATTGAGCTTTGAAAAAAATAATAAACTCTTATGCGATGGTGAATCTATGCTGCTAGATATTGCGCCTTATGGCATAAAATGGAAGCCATTAAGTTTTACAGAAGGGTTTTGGATATTCAGTAAAGCTTGGGATTTGAGCCGTATGTACTTTTTCGCACTTTTTTTGGCCTATAAATATAATATACAAGTTGTACATGCCAGAAGTAATATTCCGGCGCAAGTAGGATTTTTTTTGAAAAAAATATTTAACTGTAAATTAATATTTGACTTTCGGGGGTTATGGGTAGATGAAAAAATAGATAAAGGTAGCTGGGACTTAAAATACTGGACACACCGAATGCAATATAAATATTTTAAGAGGGTTGAAAAAAAAATATTGGAGGAAGCAGATCAAGTTGTAGTCTTAACACAAAGGGTTGTCAATGAAGTCTATAATTTAGGAGCTTCCCCGTATTCAAAAATTACAGTTATTCCTTGTTGTGCAGATTATGATCATTTTGTTCTTTCAACTAGTGACTCTAAATCAAAAGCTATGGACTTAGTTGGAATTCCACCTGAGTCTTTTGTCATCGGCTTCTTAGGCTCTGTTGGCAAGACATATATGCTAGATTATTTCTTTCGTTTGTTTAAGTTATCTATTGATACTGTTCCTAATCTTCATGCTCTTATGATTACTCAAGATTGTATTGAATTAAATAGAATCATGAAAAAAAATATCCATAAAAGTCTTAATAATCGTATACATATTAAATCTGCTAGTAGAAATGAGGTGCCATTATTATTGCCTGCTATAGATATAATGGTGAATTTTGTTATTCCATCTTATGCCCGTATGTCAATGTCACCAACTAAGATGGCAGAGTGCTTTGCAACTGGAATTCCAGTTATATCTAGCTTTAATATTGGTGATGTAGATGAAATTATTAATGATTTGAAGGCTGGAATGTTGGTTAATCCATTACTGGATTCAGATTTATTAAATGCTATTAATAATATTAATAGCATTAAAGAAAATGGCGGTAAAAGATTGCGTAATATCTCTAGACCATTATTTGGATTAGAGGTAGCCAATAAGCGTTATATGTCGGTATATGAGGCAATAAAGCACCGAGGTGTTAATTGAATTTAGCAATATTTTCAGTTAATTGTAGAATACTGATACGTAGCTCTTATAAGGTTGATAGTAGATAATGGCTATATATTGGATTATGTTTATATTACCCATGCTATTTACTCTGCACCCGGTTAGAGTAAGTAATGATCTCCGTAGGTTGGCATTTTGGTTAATTGGCATATTATTTATTCTAATAATAGGATTAAGGCATGAGATTGGTGGAGACTGGGATCGTTATATAAGTATTTATGCACATCATCTTAATTCACCATTTAATTTTCAAAATTTTACAAGTGGTGATTATGTATATGAGTCAATCCACTGGTTCTCACTTAATTATTTAAATGGTGTTTATTTTACTAATCTAATATGTGCATTAATTTTTATGTCAGGCTTAATTAGATTTTGTAGGACAATGCCAACCCCATGGTTGGCGTTTTTAGTTTCAATTCCTTTTTTGGTTATTGTTGTTTCTATGGGCTATACTCGGCAAGGGGCAGCCGTGGGATTCTTATTATTGGCATTAGTTGATTTAACTAAAGGAAGGTCGTTCCGTTTTTATATTTACATAATAATTGGGGCTCTTTTTCATAAAGTCCTTTTGATTATGATTCCGATTGGCTACTTATATAAGATGAATCGTTTTAAAATCCTTAATTTTATTACTGTTTTTTCTTTATTATTAATTTCTGGATATTTCTTACTATTTGATAGAATGGAGCATATGGTTTATTATTATATAACAATAAAATTTCACCACTCTGATGGAGCACTTATACGAGTTTTTATGGGTTTTGTTTCTGCGATAATATTTTTTGCATTTAGGGGTAAATTTAAAGAAAAATTTTATGATGAAAAATTATGGCTTATTTTTAGTGTTATAAGTGTGGCCCTGTTCCCGGCTTCATATTTTTATTCTACATTTATAGATCGCATTGCCATCTTTTTTCTACCTTTGCAATTGGTCATTTTATCGAGGATTCCTATCTTGATACAATCCAAATTTAATCGCGCGATTTTTATTCTAGGAGTTGTAGTTGTATATAGCTCAGCATTATTTGTTTGGTTAAATTTTGGAAACCATTCTAATGAATGGCTACCATACCAGAATATATTATTAGAATACTAATATCTACTTTTCGAGTTTGCCTATGAAGAAATTATTAGTGATTTGCCCATTTCCTAGAGATGAGGCTGCAGGTCAGAGGTTAAAATACGAGCAGTATTTTGACCTCTGGGAGGAAAATGGATATATGATAACAGTATCCTCATATATGGATACTCCTATGTGGAATGTGACCTATCAACAAGGAAAATATGTTGAAAAAATATTAGGACTATTTAGAGGTCATTTACGTAG
>Ga0257127_1002839_pt1 | contig 10239 bp, 7 predicted proteins | sample SI060_135mmetaG_FD_190152 | JGI IMG/M metagenome (GOLD analysis project Ga0257127, IMG submission 190152) | Marine microbial communities from Saanich Inlet, British Columbia, Canada - SI060_135m | ecosystem: Environmental > Aquatic > Marine > Inlet | place: Canada: British Columbia | collected...
TTGTCGTTAACTATATAAGTCATTTTGATTTATTTTTAATTTTGTTCTTAATATCTCCCATAGTTTTACTGTCAACATAAAGTAAACCCGCCAAACGTCTCATTAAATTTGTTTCATAGATATCAGCTTCATTATTTGAATAAATTATAGACCACATGGCTTCTATAATTTTAATTTTATCAGTTTCAGATAAGTTTTTTACTTCTTTTGTAAAATCTAAAATTTGATTTGAATTTTCTTCAACAAATTTAGCGTCTTTAATAGTTTGAGTTACGGTATCCTTTTTGGCACCCAATTCTAGCAGAGTTTTTTTAATAATTTCTTCTTCATTTTTAGTATAGTTTTCATCAATTTTAGCTGCATGAATTAATAGCGCACATGTTTTAACTAAGAAGTTATTTTCTGTTTTGGCTGAACTTTTTTTAAAAAACATGCAATTTAATTGAGATTTAAATTCTTTAAAATTTTAAATGGATTTTCACTTGAAATTTTTTTTATTGAATTTTTTTTATATTGTTTAATTGGATTATATTTAAAATAAGTATCATCATCTTTTTCAATTATTTTATAATTCATTTTTTGTAAAAGTTTTTTGAAATTATCTTTGCTGCACCCTAATAAGTTTAACATTTCCGGTATTATTTTAACTTCTTTATTTTCTTTTGAATTTGGTGAATTTATAATAAGCACAAATAACCTTTCTAGGATGTCTATCCTTACAAAAAAAGTATCAAATTTTTCAAAGCCACACAAAAGCATGAAATTTTTATTTTTATGCTCTTTGTCATCTAAAAAATTTAAACCAAAGGTAGGTAGCTTAATGTTGTAATAGTTTTGATGAAAATTTTTCCACAATAATGTTCTTAATGATACCGCTTCTGGTTTGATTAATTGATATAAAAAAACATGGTATCTACCAAATTTTACACCAAGGTCTCTTAAAATTTTTCTTTCATCCTGACCAAGAGATTTTAGATATTCTGATACCTGTTCTCTTTTTAACACACCATTATTTTCATAAAGTTGATATGCTAAAGCTTTGATTGATGAATTTTTATCTTTAAGATTTTTTAGATCAACTAGGCTTTTAAGAACCGAAGTAATTTTATTATGTATCCATTTTCCAATGTATTCACTAAGTTTCTGTTTTTGAGTAGGTTCAATAATATCATCAATTATTAGTTCAAAATTTGGATTTAAATAATCATGACCAGATGATAATTTAGCAATAGGAAAATCGTTCCAATAAATTTTAAAGTCTTTATTTAATTCAATTAGCCCAGTATCAATAATCATTTGAATTCTTTTTTCTAACTCTGGCCCAATAGTTTGTCTTGCTGCTTTTTTTAATGATTTGATGTCTGTCTCTAAGGCACCTTTTTTTAAATCTAGCACTAATTTAAGTCCATTTATTTTACCAATGAATTGTTTATCTATTAGCACATCATTGTTTTCAAGTATTTCTGTTTTGAATTCCATATCCTGTTTCAAGCCTCTTGCGAGAACACTTGCCCTTTTGTCAATAAATGTTTTAGTAAGTTCTTCATGAAGTCTGTCTGAAAGTCTATCTTCTAGATGTTTTGTTTTTTCAATCCAATAGTTTTGATTTTCTGTCCAATTATTTTTATTAGAAACATAAGACCAAGTTCTAACATTTGCAATTCTATTTGATAAAGAATCTACATTTCCCTCTAATTTATCAAGTTTTATCAGCTGTAACCTCATAAACTCATCTGTAATTTGCTGTTTTCCACTACTTAAATATTTAAAAACATTTCCAATCACCTCATAATGATTTCCATACGTTTTTTTTACAAAATCAGGTATCTGACAACATTCCCATAAAAGACTAAGTAACTTTTTATCAAAATCTAAATTTATAAGACTTTTATCTTTTAAAAAATATTTGAGAGCTTTTTCATCCTCACATTCATGAATTTTACGCAACCATCCCATCTGTGGTTTTTCCTCTAAAGACTTAATTAAACTAAGAGGGTTGTTAAAATTTAAATTTGAGTTTCTCCAAAATAAAGTTCTAATTTCTTCAAATTTGTGGCTTTCTATCAGCTCCACATCTTCTGCTGTAATTTCTTTGCAATCACCTGTGATACCAAAACTTCCATCATTTAAATATCTTCCAGCTCTACCAGCAATTTGTCCTATTTCAGATAAATTTAATTTTCTTAATTTTTTTCCATCAAATTTTTTTAGATTTGAAAAAAAAACATAATCTAAGTCCATATTAATGCCCATTCCTATTGCATCAGTTGCTACTAAAAAATCAACATCACCTGACTGATAAAGTTCTACTTGTGAGTTTCTTGTTTTTGGACTCAATGATCCCATTACAATTGCTGCCCCACCTTTTTGCCTTCTAATTAATTCAGCTATTGCATAAACTTCTTCCGCTGAAAAAGCTATTATCGCTGTTTTTCTGTTTATTCTTGAAATTTTTTTATGACCTGCGTATGTCAGTTTTGATAATCTTTCCCTATTTATAAATTCAATATCACCATCTAGTTTTGAAATTATATTTTTAATAGTGTTAGAGCCCATAAGCATAGTAAGTTTTTCACCCCTAATGTTTAAAAGTCTATCGGTAAAAATGTGACCTCTTTCATGATCTGCACACATTTGAATTTCATCTACACCAACAAAATCTAAATGTTTATCAATTGGCATAGACTCCACTGTGCACAAGAAGTATTTAGCATTTGTTGGAATAATTTTTTCTTCACCTGTTATTAAGGCGACTTTATCTACACTAATTTTTTTTATTACTTTGTCGTAAACTTCTCTGGCTAACAATCTTAAAGGAAAGCCTATCATGCCTGACTCGAATGAGAGCATTGTCTCAATAGCAAGGTGGGTTTTGCCTGTATTTGTAGGTCCAAGAACAGCAGTAATTTTGTGTTTAGTCATTTCTACCTTTGGTGTACTTTTTTTTTTACCTACCAGATATTGTTGGTGTTAAAGAACAAAAATAGACTAAAACATGACCGAATCGGAGGGTAAAAAGTTCTCATTTTGCTTATAAAGTTCTTATAGATTAGCATAAATAATTTTAATTCTATAATAGTAAATTACATAAAAAATATGACCAAAAAACTTTGGCAAGCATCTTTAAATCAAAAAAAAAATTCAAATTTATTTCAATTTGAAAAATATATTTCAAATAAATTTAATATAAAACTGAATAATGATTTTAAGAAGATTTTAGATTGGAGCATAAAAAACTCATCAGACTTTTGGAGCTCTTTTTGGGATTTTGCTAAAATTAATGGAATAAAAAGCAATAAAAAAATCAAAAAATCAAAAATATTTTACAAAAATTTATTTTTACCAGGAAGTAAATTAAATTTTGCTAATAATTTATTAGCCAAAAACAATAAAGAAAAAGCAGCAACCTTTATTAGTGAAAATGGCTTTAGAGAAGAAAGAAATTGGCAAAAATTAAATGAAAGCACTAATAAATTAGTGCAGTTTTTAAAAAACAAAAAAATTAAAAAAAAAGATAGAGTTGCAGCTTATATGCCAAATACCATAGAAACTGTGGAGGCTTTTATTGCCACTTCTGCGATTGGTGCTATTTGGTCTTCTTGCTCCCCCGATTTTGGAGTTAAAGGTGTAATTGAAAGATTTTCTCAAATAAATCCAAAAATATTATTTATAACAGATCAATATTTTTATAATGGCAAACAAATTAATATCATAGATAGACTTCCAGAAATTTTAAAAGCAATTCCTTCAATAAAAAATGTTGTAATAACAAACTATCCTGGAAAAAGTTATATAAAATATAAAAAGAAAATTAAAAAGGTAAACCTAACCTCATGGATAAAATTGATGAAAATCAACATCAAGGATATGATTTATCCTAATTTTGATTTTGAACATGAACTTGCTATACTTTATTCAAGTGGAACTACTGGTAAACCAAAATGTATTTGCCACAGAACTGGTGGTGTATTAATTCAACACAAAAAAGAACATCAATTACATTGTGATATAAAAGAAGGTGATAATGTTTTTTACTTCACGACATGTGGCTGGATGATGTGGAATTGGTTAATAAGTTCCTTAGCATCAAAAGCTTCAATTGTTTTATTTGATGGATCTCCAATGTTTAAAAAAGATGATTTATTATTAAAAATTGCTGATAAGGAAAAAATTACATTATTGGGTGTTAGTGCAAAATATATTGATGCGCTTCGTAAGTTTAAGCCAACTATAAAATATAGATATAAACTTAATAAATTAAAAACGATATGTTCTACTGGCTCACCACTTTCGAATGATGGATTTAAGTATGTTTATCAAAATATTAAAAAAGATGTTCATTTGTCATCAATTTCGGGTGGAACCGATATAGTATCATGTTTTGTTTTAGGAAATATATATCAACCAGTATATATGGGCGAAATTCAGAATAAGGGTTTAGCTTTAAATGTTGATATTTTAAATGATAAAGGAAAGTCTATTAAAAACAGTAAAGGTGAATTAGTTTGTAAAAATCCATTTCCAACAATGCCTTTAAAATTTTGGAATGACAAAAATGATAATAAATTCAAAGACGCATATTTTAATCGTTTTCCAAATACTTGGCATCATGGTGATTTTGCTGAAATAAAAACAACTAGAGGATTTGTTATTCATGGTAGATCAGACACAACATTAAACCCTGGTGGTGTTAGACTTGGAACAGCTGAGATTTATTCAGAAGTTGAAAAGTTTAAGGAGATAAAAGAGTCAATAGTAGTAGGACAATCTTGGGATAATGACATTAGAATTGTTTTATTTATTGTTATGAATACAAAATTTTTTCTTACCGAAGATTTGTTAAAAAAAATCAAGGCTCAAGTAAGAAAGAATGCTTCTCCAAGACATGTTCCAAGTAAAGTAATTGTAGTCAAAGATATTCCAAGAACTAAAAGTGGTAAAATAGTTGAACTAGCTGTAAAAAATACCATAGAAGGAAATAATATTAAAAACGAAGAAGCTTTGGCAAACCCTAAAGCATTAGAACAATTTAAGGGTTTAAAAGAATTAAGTATTTAAATGTTAAAAGATTTAGTTAAAAATTTAAAACCATCATCTACTCTTCTGATTAATGAAACATCTAGAAAATTAGAAGAACAAGGTAAAAAAATATTTAGATTTGGATTTGGACAATCACCATTTAAGGTGCCAGAGAGTATAGTTGAAGAGTTAAAAAATAATGCACATCAAAATAAATATTTGCCAATGCAAGGTTTATCTGAGTTGAGGGATGTGGTCGCAAAATACACATCGAGCAAAAAAAATTATAATTATAAATCTGAAAATGTAATTATAGGACCTGGCTCAAAAGAATTAATGTTTTTACTACATGTAATTTTTGATGGAGAAATTATCTTACCTGCACCTAGCTGGGTTTCTTATGCTCCACAAGCCATACTAGGTAGAAATAAAACACAAATTTTACAAACAAAAAGAGAGAACAATTGGTTTCCAACTGCTTTAGACATTGAAGAAATTATTTTAAAAGATCAAAATAAAAATTATTTATTATTCTTAAATTCACCAAATAATCCATCTGGTCAAATTTGTGAAAATTTAGAGGAAATTGCAGATATGGCTAAAAAATATAATCTTATTATTCTGTCTGATGAAATATATTCAGAGTTAAGTTTTAAAAATAATTATCAATCTATTTCTAATTTTTGTCCTGAAAAAACAATTATTAGCACTGGATTAAGCAAATGGTGTGGAGCTGGTGGATGGAGATTAGGTTATTTCCTAGTTCCAAACTCATTAAAAGAAATTAAAAATATGATCAATGTGTTAGCAAGTGAAACTTTTTCTGCTGTGAGCGCACCCATTCAATATGCAGCAATAAGGGCTTACAATAATGATCACTCACATTATATTGATAAATCTAGAAAGATTTTAAGTGCAGTTGGTAACTATGTTTATGAAAATCTAAAATCTAATAAAGTTTTAATCAGTAAACCTCAAGGTGGATTCTATTTAATGCCTGAGTTTTTAAATAAAAAATTTAATACCTCATCAGAAATGTGTGACAGTATATTAAAGGATACAGGTGTAGCTTTGTTACCTGGATCTGATTTTGGTTTTGATCAAAAAAAAATGTTAGCAAGATTAAGCTTTACTGATTTTGAGGGTCAAAAATTTATGAATAAAATTGATGCAAATCAAAAAATCGATAATAATCTTATTAATGAACTTGCTCCTAAAATTATTGAAGGTGTTAATAAGTTAAAAAAATGGTCTGAATCAATATAAAATCTGACTATACATATCTAATTAATTACGATTAAATTAACTTTTAAAAATAACGATATAGAGGGAGAATAAATGAAAAAAATAATTACATCTCTATCGAGTGCTTTACTGATATTAGCTGCATCATTATCTTTAACTGGTGTTGCAAAATCAGCTGAGTTCTTCACGATAGGAACTGGCGGACCCACTGGAGTTTATTTTCAAACAGGTAATGCTATTTGTAAAATGTTGCACAAGTCAGCAATAAGTGCTGAGCATGGAAGAAAAAAAGGTACAGCTAAAGCATACAGATGTACTGCACCATCAACTGGTGGATCAAATTATAATATTGGTCAAATAGTAGCTGGTGAGTTTCAATTTGGTGTAGCTCAATCAGATTGGCAATATCATGCTGTAAACGGATCTAGTAAATGGGAAGGAAAACAATACAGTGATTTAAGAGCTGTATTTTCAGTTCATAATGAGCCTTTTCAAATTTGGGCTAGAAAAAAAGCAAAGATCAAAGATTTTGCTGGATTAAAAGGAAAAGTAGTTAACATTGGTAACCCTGGTTCAGGACAAAGAGGAACTATGGAAGAGCTGATGAAAGCTATGGGTGTTGATAATAGTTATTTTAAATCAACAACTGAACTTACATCCTCAGAACAAGTAAAAGCTTTATGTGATGGTAAAATTGATGCTTTTGGTTATTCAGTAGGTTTTCCTAATGGTGCCATGGAACAAGCAGCAACTTGTGCTGCTAAAGCCTCTCCAATAAATTTAACAGGTTCTGAGGTTCAAGGTTTAATAAGTGGTGCTGACTATTATGCACAAGCTATTATTCCTAAAGGAACTTATACAGGTCAGAAAAAGGATGCTACAACTTTTGGTGTAAAAGCTACCGTTGTAACTTCTGCTGATGTTTCTGAAGAACTTGTATATTTAGTTGTAAAAGCTGTGATGGAAAATTTTGATGATTTCAAAAAACAACATCCTGCTTTTGGATTTTTGGAAAAGAAAAACATGATTAAAGATGGTTTATCTGCTCCACTACATCCAGGTGCAATCAAATACTACAAAGAAGCTGGGTTAATGTAATCTAATTTACTTAATTAAAGAAAAAGGCCTGATTTTTATTGGGCCTTTTTTTTATAATAAGGTATCATTTTTATAATGAATCAAGCTATCAATGAAAAAGTAAAAAGTAAAATTAGCGAAGATCTTTCTCCAACAAAAAATTTTACTGGTTTACATTTGAAAATTGTTGCAGCTATTGCAATTATATGGTCATTATTTCAACTTTGGTATGCATCACCATTTCCTTTCTGGTTTAATATTGGAATGTTTAAAGGGCTTCCAGCAAGAGCTATTCATTTAGGTTTTGCTTTAACTTTAGCTTTTTTAATTTATCCAACTATTAAAGGAAAAAAGATATCTTTATTGGATATCATAATTAGCGTTACAGGGGCTTTTTGCTGTCTCTACATTTATTTTTTTTATGATCAGCTCGTTGATCGTGGGGGAGTACTTTTAAATATTATTATTGGAAAAAATTTTAATCTACCTGTTGAGTTAATTATTGGTAGTTGTGGTATTTTGATTTTGCTTGAGGCAACCAGAAGAGCAATAGGTTTACCACTTGTTATCATCGCTGTTTGTTTTTTGTTATTTTCTTATTTTGGAAGATATGCTCCAGAAATTATTTCACATGGGGGACTTTCGCTAAATAGATTAGTTGGCTTCCAATGGCTTGATCAAGAAGCTATATTTGGAATTCCAATTGGTGTTTCTGTAGATTTTATTTTTTTATTTGTTCTGTTTGGTGCCCTATTAGAAACAGCAGGAGGGGGAAAATATTTCCTAGACTTAGCTTTTGCAATGGTGGGAAAAATGAGAGGTGGACCTGCTAAAGCAGCAATTCTAGGCTCAGGAATGACAGGTTTAATTTCTGGCTCATCCATAGCCAACACAGTGACTACAGGAACCTTCACTATTCCAATTATGAAGAAAACTGGTTTTTCAAAAGAAAAAGCTGGTGCTATTGAGGTTTCATCTTCTGTTAATGGTCAATTGATGCCACCTGTAATGGGAGCTGCAGCTTTTGTAATGGCAAGTTTTATTGGGGTTACGTATTTTGAAATTGTGAAGCATGCTTTTTTACCTGCTATAATTTCATACGTAGCACTATTTTATATTTCTCACTTAGAAGCTTTAAAATTAAATTTAAAAGGAATGGAAGAAGAAGATGTGCCAAATTTGAAAAAAACATTTCTTTCTGGTCTTCATTTTTTGATACCTATTTTTGTATTAATTTATATGCTGGTTTACCTTAGGTTTACCGCCTCCTATTCTATTTTTTACGCAACTATTTCACTCATTTTTGTTAATTTAATTTATTTAACTATTAAAGGTGAGAATTTAAAAAACTCACTTAAAGTTTGGTTTAATCAAACTATTGTAGGTTTTGAAAAAGGTGCTTTAAATATGGTTGGTGTTGGAATTGCTATAGCAACAGCTGGTATAATAGTTGGAGCTGTTGGATCAACAGGATTAAGTACAAACTTAATTATAGTTATCGAGTCAATTGCAAAAGACAATGTTTCAATATTATTATTTTTAACAATAATACTATGTTTATTATTAGGAATGGGGTTACCAACAACAGCAAATTATGTGGTTGTTGCCTCATTAATGGCAACAGTTTTAGTTGATGTTGGTAATGCGTCAGGATTTATCTTTCCATTAATAGCAGTTCATTTATTTGTGTTTTATTTTGGTTTAATGGCAGATGTAACACCTCCAGTGGGTCTTGCATCATATGCCGCTGCCGCCATTTCAGGAGGCGATCCTTTAAAAACTGGTCTCCAAGCATTTTGGTATAGTTTGAGAACAGGAATACTACCAATTGTTTTTTTATTTAATCATGAATTACTTTTAATAGGAGTAGAAAATATTTGGCATGCATTAGTTGTTATTATCACTTCTTTAGCTGGAATATTAGTATTTACTTCAGCAACGCAAGGCTGGTTTATTAATAAATTAAAATGGTATGAAATAGTTATTTTTTTAATAATTTCTCTCTCGTTATTGTCTCCTGAGTTTGTTCTTAATAAATTTTATCCTAAATATAATTATCAAAATGTTAGTGCAATTAATTCAGTTATATTAGATCCAAAAAAGGAAGTGCGATTTAAAATTACAAGACCCAGTCCATATGGAGAAAGATACAAATTATTTGTAATTAATAAAAATACATTTGAAAAAGAATATAATTTAGAAGATTATGGAATTAGTTTAGTAAAACAAGAAAATAGAATTGTTGTTGATAATTTAAAATGGAATGGAGAAGCTAAAAAAAGCGGGTTTGAAATGGGTGACTTCATAAGTGAATTAAAAATAGAAAATTCAAACAGACCAAATAAGGGTGTTATTTATCCTATTGCAATTTTACTTTTAATAATTTTTGGTTACTTGAATTATAGAAGAAAAGAATAATTAACCGCCTGGACCTAAATTTGAAGGTTTGACTTTTAAAATTTTCCAAATTCCAGATGCTGAAGTAATGATCTTGTCATTACATCTTAATTCACAGAATAAAAATATGAGGGTATTTGTTTTTTTTAGTATTTTGGTTAATCCTGTTATTTCATCTCCTACTTTAGAAGCACCAATAAATTTTAAATCTAGAGAAATAGTAACACAAGGTGCATTACCAGAGGCTCTGTGTGCTGCAGTGCCCGCTCCAGCATCGATTAAAGCAGATAGATAACCACCATGAGTTATTCCAGCAGCATTTAAATGATTTTCATTGATAGTAGATTTAAATTCATATTCTGTTTCTGATATTGTTCTAAATAAAACACCCCCATTATGTTTCATAAATCCTGGCTTAATACTTATTTGTTCATAATCAATGCTCATAGTTTTTTATAATACAAAAGTTAAAATTAATAAAGTTATTAAAACAATTATAAA
>Ga0257127_1002847_pt1 | contig 10217 bp, 6 predicted proteins | sample SI060_135mmetaG_FD_190152 | JGI IMG/M metagenome (GOLD analysis project Ga0257127, IMG submission 190152) | Marine microbial communities from Saanich Inlet, British Columbia, Canada - SI060_135m | ecosystem: Environmental > Aquatic > Marine > Inlet | place: Canada: British Columbia | collected...
CACAAGTAAAAGTAAAAGAAAAAGAAAATACAAAACAATATAATCGGAATATGGAGAAACTCAATAACTATTATTTTTTATTTTTCCAAGTGTAGAACAAGAAATTTTAATTTGATGTTTATTATTTAACATAACACACACGGTTTTATTATTAACTTTATTATTTTTCTCTATGAATTCTTTGATTATTTCTAATTGAATATCATCGTATTTTTTATTGGATTTTTTCTGTTTTTCATTAGCGTAATTATATTCCAATTTACGACCCGCGTTTGTTTCAATATAGCCATGAATCACTAACGAATTATTATGGACTTTAACGTGACATTCCTTACACAATGGAACTAAATTGGATTTGGTGTCTTTTTGAATATACCCATCTATTATATTATTTTCGTTTGCCGTGTTTTGGAATTTAATATGATGTGTATCTTCGGCTTCTTTTTGACATATTTCACACGTATCTACCATTAATTTGCTATTATATTTACTCGGTTTATATTCCAATATTGTACTTTTAAGACCCATGATTTCTTGCCGAATATTATTGGCATCTTCCAAGAAATCCTGGTCCATATCCATCGATTTACATACTTCTAACCCATATATAGAATTACCACTACCTTCTGTTAATTTCCGGTCATATATTAATTTCCCACTATTTTCATCAAATATTACTTTCAAATGAAACATGGAAACATTTTCTAAACTGGTTATACATTCCATTTTTGAAAGTTCGTGTAAATGTGTCGCAAAAACAAAATTCGCTCGCATCTTCGACATTTTTTTCACTGATGCCGCAAAGATACTCAATGCCGATATACTTTCAGTCCCAGCACATAGTTCATCTCCCAATACTAAACTATTTCGATTACATCGTTTTAGTATGTTTCGTAATTCAGACATTTCCACCGCAAAACTTGAAAGACCCTTGAAAAGATTGTCATTATTATTAATCCTAGTAAATAAATACTTGTAAGGACTCAATGTGAATTCGCGCGAGGATACAAAGAACCCGGCTTGTGCCAATATAATATTACAACCAATCGCTTTCATTAAACTACTTTTACCAGAAGCATTTGTACCATATAACAACATTCCATCTTTTCCGGTTCCCAATTCAATATCATTAGTAACATAATTACTATTTTCTTGAATACGTTCAATAAGTGGATGTCTTAGGTCCTTAATAGAGCAATAACTATGTTCGCAATCTACTAACTTGGGACGAGTATAGGAATATATATTGGATTTATAGGCGACGGAACAAAACGTATCCAGGTTACCAATTAACTGAAATAATGGTTTCAGTTTATCAATGTATGTGTCATCTAAATTTTCCAGAAATTCAATGAATGTGTCTTTCACTATGCTACCAATCGTGTATTCATTTTTACGAATACTTTGCGACGTAATACGAATAAAGTTTGAAGAAATGCGCGATTGTGTTTTGTTAATTGACCGGAATTCAAAATCGCATGGATTAACACTAAATGCTTCACTTATTTTAAAGGAATGTTTATTCATATTTTTTAAACATTTCTTTAACATTTCCGCTCTTTTGGAAGTAATACTAAGAAAATAACCATCACGATCATTGGATTCTAATTTTACCATTTGACTTTTTTCATCCAATTTCTTGGATAATACACGTGCGATATTTTGAAGGGTTTCATAATCGCTATTGAGACTATTTTGGATTTTATCGATATTGGAATACTTTCCAAAATTAAAAAAATTACTAGTGATTTTATCTAGGTGATATTTGCCAATAATATCCATATTAAGTGTTTCTTCTATTGTTTTTTGAAATTCATTAAAATTTATAAGAACCTCTTCCGTAGGAATTAGATCACACAAACAGTTAGTTTTACTCGGGTCATTTAGGGTTTTAATTATAGTATTGATATTATTATAGCTCATAGATAACCCAATAAAATCAGCGGGTTGAATACATTTTAAGGTTATTTTCCTATGTAATCTTTCAATATCTACAATTGATTTTAATTGTTCTTCAAATGATTTACGCAATTCATTTTCTTGTAATGTTTCTATGTAATTGTATCTTTTTTCTAAAATATCCATATTACAAACTGGATTCAATAGCATATCTTTTAAATAACGTTTCCCCAATGAAGTCTTTGTACTATCAATGATATTAAATACGGATAGTTGATTATTCGGTGATATTAAATTTAACTGGTTAATACTATTGTTAGTTAATATTAAATTATCTTGATTATGAATAATTTCCGGTTTATCTATTTTAGTCAATAGCGTTTCATTATGATTATAACCAAATTCTAGTAAATAAATAAAACTTAATGTCGCATACTGATATCTTTCAAGGTCCAAATATTCATGTATAGAAAGAATGCCCTTATTTTTAGAATAAATCTTTTCAAAAAATGTTTTTTGATATGAAATATTACAATAATGGTCTTCTAATTCCTTAAAATGAATAATACGATTATCTAGATCCAAATATGCTAATAACTCCTTTTGATTCATACGACAGTTCTTCAAAATAATAAGGATTTCCTTTGGATTCCAAGATTGGATATAACGATATATCTCATCCAGACCATAATTGTCATCATCTACTTTACTAAACGTCTCATACACACCCGATACACCGGTCGATAAATCAATATTACTAAGACCCACATTCATTACGGATTTAGTACTATTAAGTCGATTCACTTCTTCAATAAAAATACTTATACATTTATTACTATCGCTTTTATTAATATTTTCAATATATGTTCCAGGACTATAAATATTAGTAACTTTCCTTTCAGGTTCGGGTGGTTCCGTAACTTGTTCTATTAATACAATCGTATAGTTTTTGTTTAAAAGTAGTTGAATATATTTATCAATACTGTAAATATTTACGCCAATCATTAGCGGATTGCCACGAGAATTTTCCAATATATTTTTATTTTTACGGGTCATTTGAATATTCAATATAGTTGCCATATGATACATGGTTTCATTGTTGATTTGTTCTTTGCTATTGTCCACCGCATAGGCTTCAAAGAAATGACCGACTTGCATCAACACACACGTATATTTTCCATATTTCTTCGAATATTCAAGATAATAATTCAAATAATCATCGATGATAGTCATGATTGAAATGTATTTATATTTTAATAATTACATTTCCTTACCATTAATCCTTTAGATTTTTTATTTTATTAATTGTTTTCATCGGGGCTATTAAATTTTATATGTTTTAATACATTAAAGATGGATGACTTAAATAAACTAGCATACGAATTGAATATATGTAAAGACATAATTATTCAAACACGAAACCAAAAATTACGTTCAACAGCGTCATGTAGATTATGGCAATTTAAGTATGCTGTAATTACTTATTTTTTAGGGACCAAAAAACAAATAAACTTCAATGGAGGCACACGAAGCCAAACATTAATGAAACCGCGTAGAACAACGCGGAAACAACTGGCAACAGTAATGAAACCGCGTAGAACAACGCGGAAACAACTGGCAACATTAAGGAAAAAAACAAAGCGGAAACCACAGTCAACTACATACAGAAGAAAACAAAACAATGTTTCAAAACGTATAATAGAAAATATGTGTATGATTATTAAAAACTTCTTAGAACTCAAACAAAATAAGTATCCGGAATTATATAATATTGTTTATCTAAATATACCTGTAAATACTATTAAGATTTCGTCGTTTAATGATATTGAAGAACTACCAATCAACCAACCCTATTATATGTGTGTATATAACACAGAAAATCAAGGACATGGAAGTATTATACATTATTTTACAATTATAAGAAAAGAAGATACTTACTATTTAAATTCATCCTATGGTTCTGACGATGTATGTGTACCTCAATATTCAACTAAACTCGATATTGACAAATTCAATGTGTTATGTAATGAATTACCCGAATTAACCGAGTATTCCAAATATTTATATACCAAATATTTTCTTATAAAAAATCTTAGAAAACGATATAATAACAATAATATTGAAGCAAATAAAACCCTTAAACATGTATGGATACCACCGGACGAGGGTATAAAAAAAGAAATAAAATCATTAAGTCGAGGATACCATATAGGTATTATAAATAATTACCAAGAACTTGTAAATAAATTTATTGAAGACAACTTAATCTATTCTTAATTTAATCAAGTTTAAATTAAATCAATAGGAAGGTCATCTCAGGTCATTTCAGGTCATTTCATTTCATTTGTTAAAGAGTGGTTTTTAACATAATGATAAACCTTAGCATTATCGGATTCTGGGTAATGAATCGAATTCCAAAAATCAAACTCGTATTGAGTTGCGCGCTTATATACCTGGTTTGTTTCACTATCAAAGTATAAAAGACGATAAAAATCATTTATGACTATCATATCATTCGACTTTTCATTGTAAAAGTGAAATTCCGAACATTTACGATAATCTCTAAAATTATGTAAATCTATATTAATATAGTTTTCATCAGTTATAAATTTAATAGTATTGGATGTTACGGCGTGGATTCTATAAGACATCTTATATTGTATATACGATTAACGGGATTATAAAAAATTATATCAATTCATTTTTATTTCAAATTTTTTATTTACACTAAATGACTTTCAAACTGTTTCATTTTAAAATCGTGGTATCTCTCATCCGTATCTGCTTCTTCTTTGTTAGAAAACTTATTTTTATTTTTATTATTAGTAAATATATATACTTTCAATAAAACCGTACAAAATAGTATAAATAGTAGAGTTGTAATTGATAGCCATATATATCCCCATACTAAATCCATTGATTTTTCAAGATATATATTATCCATATTAACATTGTAGTAGCAATCTACCGTTTTATTAACATAAGATATCGCCATTTTTTTAGATTCATTCAACGACGAAATCATATATTCCAAATCATTTTCGCAATTTCCATATGTAAAAGTACAATCATCATATTTGCTTTCATAGTATTTTTCCTTTATCATAATATCGGGGTCAATGTTTGAATATAATTTTATACACGGTTTCAAAGAAACACATCGTCTCCCACAATCACACGAATCCCATAAATTCTTATCAATCATAGGTACGGTATTTGGTGCCAATACTGTCGTAATATTACATTTATGTAAATCATAATCATAATATTCACTCAGTGGCAATATAAATGTCAATAGTGATATTAGGAAAAATATAATAAACATTGTGAATGATATACATACCACAAAGGAACCTTCTGAATTACACATGATTGTTTATAAACCTTGTAAGAGTGAATTTATTCATAATTTATTCCTAAATTAAATTCAATTTTTTCTTTGGTTATTATAAATGAAAAACTTTATTACTATTGTTTTACTTCTACTAATACTTTATCTTTTATGGGATAATAATAAACGCGAAACTTTCCAAGGACAACAAGAAGAAAATATTAACACATATATTATTAATTTAGACCAGAGCCAAGACCGATTGGAACTCATTACCAATCAATGTAAACGGGAAGGTCTCAATTGCCATCGATTTTCCGCAGTCAATGGTAAGAAATTAGACGTGAAAACTATGGATATAGTAGAAAACAAGAAAATAGATAAAGGTGCGTTGGGTTGTAGTTTATCACACATAAACCTATGGAAAAAAGTGGAAAAAAAGGGCGATGATATGTTTATTGTATTAGAAGACGATTGTATAATCGAAACAGATTTCAATAAAAAACTCGCGGATATTTTGAAAGAAGCTCCAAAAGATTGGGATATTATCTACCTAGGTGGTTCAAATTTAAAAGGAAAGAACGTACGTAATAATTTAATAGAACCTATTAAAGTAAATTCAAAAAGCACACATAATACTGGGACTTATGGTATGCTAATCCGCCGTAAATGTCTAAGAGTTCTCATTGAAGACAATCTTCCCATACGCGATAAAATCGACCAGAACCTCAAAAACAATATGTATGATAAATTAGGCGTATATTTCGCCGTTCCTCCGCTTGTCAAACATAATAATGAACTGGCATCTATGCGCCGTTTAAATAGTGGGAAATCCGCCACCACTCGGTGGTTTAGTGAAGTCCAAGACAAAATAGAAATTGTTTAACATTAATTACTTTATTAATTACTTTATTTACTTTATATAAACTATGATTAAAATAACTTCTTCGGCGTTGTGTCAAATAAGAAATATTTTAAAACGATATAGTTATAAATATATTAAATTTAGCGTAAATGGTGGTGGATGTAATGGATTTAACTATGATTTAAATCCTACAAATGAAGAACCAAATAAAAATGATGAAATCATAAAAATAAATGATGTTAATGTGGTTTTATGCGAATATAGTGTGTTTCATATTATAGGAACGGAAATAGATTGGAAAGAAGATATAATGGGTTCAAGTTTTGTATTTAATAATCCTAACGCAAACTCAAAATGTGGATGTGGCAATTCATTCGGTATTTAATTAATTTATAGATAAGTGCAGCCAACAAAACACGCGATGTATACTGATTCGCCATTGGCTAGCCGTGTTATTTAAGGATTTTCTAATGCTGTCATCCGCGCAAGTAAATCGGCGACTTGTGTTTCTAATGTGACAACTTTTGTTTTTTCTGCTTCTACTTGTGTTTCCAATGTGACAACTTTGGCTTTTTCTGCTTGTAGTTGTCGGTCTACTTCCTGTAATGCCGTCGTGGCTACTGTCCAGATACTGTCTTTATTTAGACTATGAAAATCATTTATTTCCTTTCCATGAATGAAAATCATATTTTCTTCTTGAAACCCTGTCTCGTCTATAAATGTCGCTTCTTCTACCGTAAATGTTTTATCAATTTTGACTGACTTCGTATCTATTACCGATAAAACATTAATTCCATCTATATTATTAAATTTACCATCTCGACAAGAGATTTTATCACCTATCAGTAATTGATGGTCTTCCGTTGTAGTTAAGATACAGGTTTCTTCTTCGATAGAACTGACTTTCGCCGATAACATAATATTTGGGATATAGTCTTTTTCTAATGAACACGACTCGGGGATTACTTCTCGGACTTCTTGGGCAATGAATCCATAGGTTACGGCATCACCGCGTTGTATGGTATCTATATATTTATATGTCTTGGGTTTTAATAGTCTTAGTTTCACTAATGCTTGGTCGTCTTCTATATCAACAATATCCTTCTTAATTCTTTCATCGGACATAATATACATTCTTTTAGCAATAACACCTTCATTAACACGAAGTCCTATTGCGTGACCAGATGTAGACCATGAGCTACCACTATTATGAAGCCATGAGCCACCACTATGATGATAAGCATATAAATTCGCGGTTAATGTCCCTCCAGAAACTGCTACTTGTAGTGGGTGAACAGGGGCAGCTGTCCCAATACCAACATAGCCCGCAGCGGTAATTCTCATTCTTTCATTATTATTTGTACCAAATCTCATATCAGTATTTTCATTATTGAATAAATATACATTGCCTGGTGTTCCATCCCATCCAATACGAAACCCGTCTGTAGCGGCTGCTCCAGTAGTAGATTTAGTTAATATTAATAAATTAGCATCAGCGTCTCCACCATGTACTTGTAATGGAGCAACTGGAGCAGTTGCCCCAATACCGACATTACCGCCATTTGGGTTTAAAAGTAAGTTAAAATGAGTCGCAGCATTATCATCTGCATGGGATTGTATCCAACCACCATACGTTGAACCGTATGTAGCAGTTCCCATATCCATAGTTACTGTTCCAGGTTGAGTAAGCCTTAATATCCCAGTCGCGGGAGTCCCACTTGTAGCAGGAGCCGCATGGGCTCCGAGAATATGTGTTTTTAACACTGGAGCAGTTGTCCCAATACCAACATAACCATTTGTGTGAATTCTCATCCTTTCCGCGACCGCATTATCGCTCGTTGCTGTAGAAGTATGAAATCCAATAATAGATGAACCAGTCCCATCACCGAATCCTGATTTTAAAATAAGATCACCACCATTTATATCACCAGATGCTGCCGGTGTGGAACCAGCAGAAATCGTTAAATCTTTCCCAGCTGTTCCAGAGGCAGTGTCAGATACAGTTAATGTTGCATCATTATCTTTCGAAAAAGTAATAGAAGTGGCACCAGTTACTTCACCAACACTTAAATTATTTATGTATTCTCCTAATGTATATATTTGAACATGTCCAAGTGACGAATCGTGTAATACTCCGCCAATTGCTAAAATGTTACCATCACCATTTATATTTACACTCCAACCGAATTGATCACCAGCAGCTGTGCCGTCAATATCGGCACCAATTTGATTCCAGGTTACGCCATCCCACCTAAATACTCGTGCGTGTCCAGCGTTGTCTCCAGGACCATCATCGTTTAAATACCCACCCACAAGTAACGTATTACCATCAGCGCTGATATCTAAGCTTTTTCCGAACCCATCATCAGCTGCTTCTGCTTCAAGATTAATTCCACGCTGTGTCCACGCAGAGCCATCCCAGTAAAATACTCGGACGTGTCCGTCCATAGCACCCCCATCATGAAAATACGAACCCGTTGCAATAACATTACCGTCTCCACTTAATGATAATGCGAGTCCCTCTTGATCTTCCGCAGATACTCCCTCTATATCACCTCCTCTTTGGGTCCAGGCACTTCCATTCCAATAATATATCCGAACTCTTCCAGCATTCGTGCCACCACCGACATCAAGTCTTGCTCCAGTTGCTATTATATTCCCATCATAACTTATTGAAACCATATTACCTTCTTGGTCGACAGCATCTCCAAGAATATCATCTCCGCGCTTGACCCATGCACTTCCATTATAGTCGAATATTCGCACCCTACCTCTGTAAGAAACGCTACCATCACTGTAATACCACCCACCCCCAACAAATGTATTTCCATTAGCCGATAATCCAACCGACTTACCAAACCTTTCACTGGTTGATATATCTGCCCCATCAATATCGGTGCCTAATTGTGTCCAATAATAACTACCGACACTTGGTGCTGTACTTGTGTTGGCTGTTATAATTAATGGTTTAGTTTGCGATCCATCTTGTGTTCTGCTCGTATGATGATATGTGCTATTATCGCTATCACTCTGCGTAAATAATCTCCATCTATATATTCTTACATGCCCATCATTAGTATATGACCCTCCATTGATACCGTCGTTAAAACGAGCACCTATACCAACTGTATTACCATCCGCGCTTAATGTGACCGGATTTCCTGATATATCACCATTTGCTTCTCCATCAATATCACTTCCTTTTTGGTCCCATGCGATTGTACTTTCATTAAATTCGTAAATACGACAATGTCCTCTTTGTACCCCGCCTCCAGCATTTACACCCGACCCGACTGCCACTATTTTACCATTCGCGCTTAAAGATACCATAGCTGCTTGATCTCCCGTCGCTTCCCCATCAATATCAGAACCTAATTGGACCCAACTATTATAATTTAAATGAATATTTTTAGCATATATATCATTTCGGGTAACAACTTTATCATCATTAAATGATAATACTCCACTTGGATTTGTAATATTTCCTGTTACAGATACATCATCATTAATACTAGTTGTTAATGCGGTTTTAAAACTAGTAAATGTCAATGTTCCGTTTGTCACTGAGCCGTCGGTCGTACTTGCTGATAACTCAAATTGAGTGGCATTTGTTATAGAAGATACCATCGCACCTGATGGAATTCCGGTTCCAAATACAGCCATACCTACCTTTATTGAAGCAGTACTATTCATAGTAATAGTTGGGTCATTATTATAATCGCAAGTAGTGTCCGTAATTATATTACTACCATTTATTTCAATCACATTTTTAAATGTTCCATTACCTTTAGAAACACCGAATGATAATTTACCTCCTTCCGCTCCATTGCTAGCATCTGCTACTTGTGCTGATATTTTAGCGAATAACACTTGGTCTTGGTTATCATCATCCGCATAAAACTCTATTAAACCAGCATAGTCATTATCCGCGCCAGCAGCACCTTTGTCTTTAACAAATCTTAATCTAGCACCATCCGTATCATTAGTCGTATTCTTAATGATAACCAGAGGGTTGGTCGCATCTGCTGATGCTATATTTAATCCTGTTAGTGTTCCAACACTTGTAATAGCAGTTTGGGCTGCTCCAGTTACGGTGGCAGCTGTACCAGAAGCATTACCAGT
>Ga0257127_1002849_pt1 | contig 10205 bp, 10 predicted proteins | sample SI060_135mmetaG_FD_190152 | JGI IMG/M metagenome (GOLD analysis project Ga0257127, IMG submission 190152) | Marine microbial communities from Saanich Inlet, British Columbia, Canada - SI060_135m | ecosystem: Environmental > Aquatic > Marine > Inlet | place: Canada: British Columbia | collected...
TGCAGGTGCAGCAGGAATGATGAGTGCTATTGAATCTGGTAAACGTGGACGAAAAGTTCTTTTGGTTGATCATGCAAAAAAGATAGGAGAGAAAATTCGTATATCAGGTGGAGGCAGATGTAATTTTACTAATACGAACGCACACCCAAGTAAATTCATTTCTAAAAATCCTAAATTTGTAATTTCTGCTTTAAGTCAGTACACACAAAATGATTTCATTAATTTGATTAAAAAACACAATATTAAATTTCATGAGAAAAAATTAGGTCAACTTTTTTGTGATCAAAGTGCACAACAAATTGTAGATATGCTTCTTTTAGAGTGTCAAAACGCAAATGTTTCCATAATGAAAGAAACAATAATTACTGAAGTTGATAAACAAGGTGATAAATACATTATAGTTGTGGGCAAAGATAAATATTCATGTAAATCATTAATTATTGCAACAGGTGGTCTTTCTGTTCCAAAAATTGGGGCAAGTAAATTTGGTTATGATGTGGCAAAGAAATTTAATATGAATATTGTTGAAACTTTACCAGCTTTAGTGCCTTTAACTTTTAATGAAAAAATACTTTCCTTATGCAAAGAACTTAGTGGCTTATCATTAGAAGCAACTGTTTTTTTTAATAAAATTTTTTTTCAGGAAGGAATGTTATTTACCCATAGGGGTTTAAGTGGACCTTCTATATTACAGATATCTTCGTACTGGAAACTAGGAGATAATATTAAGATTAATCTTTCACCAAAATTAGACGTTTTTGAATTATTAGAAAGAGTAAAAAAATCTAGTCCCAAACATGATATTATCAATATAATTACAGAAATTCTTCCTAAGAGGTTGGCCTCAATAATTTGTAAAGAAAACAATGTTAGTGGCAATATATCTGAATTACCAAATAAATTATTAAAACAACTAAGTGAGTCAATCAATACATGGATCATTAGTCCAATAGGTTCTGAAGGTTATAGAACAGCTGAGGTTACTTTGGGTGGAGTGGACACTAATGAAATATCGTCTAAAACAATGATGTCAAAAAATAATCCTGGATTATTTTTTATAGGAGAGGTTGTCGACGTTACTGGACATTTAGGTGGTTATAATTTTCAATGGGCGTGGTCATCAGGTTTTGTGGCGGGAAAATACGCATAAAACTACATAAATATATGGAAAACATAAATATAAGAAATTAAAATAAAGATAATGTCTAAAGTTTATAAGATAGGAATTACTAAAATCAATAATCAAAAAATAGACAGCGTTGAGTCTATAGATGTTATAAAAGATAAAGGCATAGTGGGAGATAGACATTTTCAAGAATTCAATGACCCATATAATCAACTTTCATTAATAGAGTGTGAAAATATTGATTATTACAATAACAAATATAAATTAAATATTCCTCACTTAGATTTTAGAAGAAATATTGTAACTAAAGGCATTGAGCTTAATGATTTAATTGGAAAAAAAATACGAATAGGAGATGTTTTGGTTGAAGGAGTAGATTTATGTAGACCCTGCAAACATCTTAGCGAAAAACTTAATCAAAACAATATAATTAAAGAATTTTTGAGAAGAGGGGGACTGAGGTGTAGAATTTTATCATCATCAAACATATGTATTAATGACGAAATTAAAATATTGGATTAATTTTATTTATTAAGCTAGTTTTTTTTTGTTGTATCAACTTCAAATGCTTCAAGTTTAGAAAACAATTCATCCTGCAGCTTTCGATCATCTTGTTCTTCAATAACTTGTTTTAATCTTTCTCTTTGTCTTAATTTTTCATCTTTAAATTTTTCTTCCTCTAATTTTAATTTTTGTTCTTTATCAAATTTTTCTTCCCATTCTTTGATTTTTTGAGCTTCAAGATTTCTTTTTAATTGTTCTTCTTCATCTTTTAATTTTTGTTCTTTTAATTTTTTTCTCAGTTCTTTTTGATCTTTCTTTTTTTGCTCATCTTCTCGTACCTTTAAATCTATATCTTTTCTAGATTGTTGTTCTTTGGTTATATTTAATTGAATTTCTATTTTCTTTTGCTCTTTTTCATTTTTTTTCAATAATTCACTTTGCGTGCTAAGCTCTAATTCTTTTTTCTTTAATTGTTCATCTTTAAATTTTATCTCTTCTTGCTTAATTATCTGCTCTTTATCCTTTAATTCTATTTCTTTCTCTTTTAATCTCAAGTCATCATCTTTTAGCTGAAGTTGTTGATCTTTTTTTCTAATTTCTTCATCTTTCTTTTTTAAAAGATCATCCTTCCTCTTAAAATCTTCTTCTTTAATTTTAAATTCTTTTTCTTTTATCCGTATTTTTTCTATTTCTTTCTTGACTTGCTCTTCTTTAAATTTTATCTCTTTTTTTTCATTAATTTTTTGTTTTTTTTTGAAATTTTCATAAACCTTGTTTAACAGAAGGCCTATTTTTTTCGGCTTTTTCTGATTAAGATTTTTTTTCTTTTTTTTAAGATTTTTAATTTTTTTTGTAGGCATATTTTATATATTTGTAATTTCACCAAAAAAAAAGTCGATACACAATAAAATTTACAATTTTTTTTAACAAAAAGTGCTCAAACTAAGTTACAACCTGAACGGGATTAGTTTGACAATTTATTTTATTAATTTTTTAAAAAATTTATTTTTTTTGAACAATCGTAAGCTTTGGAATTAACAGTTTTTATAAAATTTGACCCAAAATAAACAGCAAAAGTGCTGTTATTAAACAATAATGATTACTTTTAATACTTACTAATTTTGTTACCGTCATAACAACTATCGGTTTGATTCGATAGATAACAACAATAAGGGAGTTAACATGAAAGCATTACAAGGTTTATCAAGCACAATAACTAGCTTAACAAATGTAGTTATTGGTTTACTTGGATTAGCTATCGTTGTTTCATTACTAGGTGGAAACGTGCCATTTGTAGGTGGAGTAGCGGAAAATATTATAGCTTTAGTTCAAGGCTTAGGTGACGCTGGTATAGTTGGTTTAGTAGCAGCTATTATCATTCTGAACTTATATAAATAAAGTCACAATTAGTCCCTTTTCTTAGGTGACTAGTTAATAATATTAAATCCCTAATCTTCATTATGTAAGATTAGGGATTTTTTGATAGGATAAGAATTATGAACAGCTGGATTACAAAAATATCATCATATTTAAATAAGTTTCTTGAATTAGGTGTTCTTTTATTAGGAGTTTCTGTTATTGCTGAAATTATATTTGGGCCTGATGTTGCTTTTTTTGGTTCACAGGTAACAAAAAACTTAATAAATTTACTTAATGCTCTTGGCGAGCAAGGTGTAGCTGCATTAATAATTGTTTTTGCAGTTATATTTGTTTTTAGAAAATATTTAAAATAATTAATTAGTTCTAAAATTATTGTGGTGAGGTGTTTATATCAACCTCATCACTATCAATTACTTTTGGCTCTTCTATTGGCTCTGTTGTAGGATTTAATTCGATACCAGCAGGTGTAATTGTTTGAGGCATTGCAACAAATTGAGAGTCAGGGTTTTCAACACTTTCTCTTATACGCATTCTGTAAAGTCCAAATAATCCAATTAATCCATGAAAGAAAAATAGAAATACAAAAAAACCACCTGAGCCAACTAAATTCATAAATATTGAACAAAGGAATGGACCACTCATTGCACCCAATCCAAAGGTAAATTGCAAACCAGCACCTGCCGCAACAAATTTTTCTTTTGGAATGTAGTCATTTGTATGAGCAAGTATTAATGAAAACATAGGTAAACTACAAAAAGAAAATAAGATTAAAAAAATGTAAAACCATGTTTTACTTGTTGCTAATTCACCTGGAAGATAAATTTGTCTTGAAACTATAAGAGTAATTAGTGCAAAAATTGAGGCAGCAAAAGTTGAAAAAACAATTACTTTTCTTCTATCGTATAAATCAGAAAGTTTTCCAATTGGAAATTGTGAGACAGCTCCTGATATTGCCAAAAGAAATGTTACAAGTGATATTTCAAATATTGTGAAATTCATTGAAGCAGCATATACAGCTAATAAAGTAAATAATGCAGACTGGATTGTTCCATAAAAAAGAGAGCTTACCATTCCAAAAGGTGATGCATTATAAACCTCTCTTAGATTCATAGCTTTGATTTTTTTGAATGTAGGAGGTTTTTTTTTAGTTAATAGAATTGGAATAAGAGCGAGTGATGTAATTACTGAAATAAGAATAAAAGGTTGAAAGTTTTTGGGGCTACTAAAGTTAAGTAAGAACATTCCTATTCCCATTGCACCGTATAATATGACCATATAGATAGATAGAACGCTCCCTCTATTTTTATTACTAGATCTATCATTTAACCAACTTTCAGCGACTGTATAAATACAGACCATACTTATTCCAGTGACAACTCTTAAAATAAACCAAACAAATGGATTTACAAAAACTGCATGTACTAGGATAACTAAAGATGCCATTGATGCAAATGCTGCAAAAACTCTAATATGTCCAACTCTTGATATAAGACCAGGAATAGTTGCAGCACCAATAAAGTACCCAACAAAATATCCAGACATCATAAACCCTGTAGCAGTTAAACTAAATTCTTCTTGAACTGCTCTAACACCAAGCAAAGACCCTTGAAAACCATAGGCCATCATTAGGAAACCCATACCTAAAAATAATGCCCAAGAATTCTTTAAAACTTTGTTCATAAAATTGACCGTACTTATTTGCGATGTACTTGTAAATCAAGTCTTTATTGTGACGGATCTATGAATTTTTTAATTTAATAAATGAGTGAATTGCAATGGCTGTTATGATGACTGCACCACCTTGAATAGTCTCTATACTTGGTTGTTCTTGAATAACCAACCAAACCCAAATAGGCCCTATAATAGTCTCTAATAAAAAGAATAAATTTACCTCTGCCGCTGGTATAAATCGTGGAGCAATTGTTACTAAAACAAAAGGTATAGCTACACACATAATACACATAAGAGGAACTATAATTTGATCACTCTTTGTTAAAGTAAAACTTTCAATGAAAAATAAGGCAAATAAAGCAACTATAAGTTTTCCAACAACTGCAGCTGGGACAAGGTTTTTATTTCTTGCAGATCTAATTGTAACAGCACCAATGGCTAAACCTAAAGCAGTTATTAAACCTAAAATGTCACCAAAAAAATTACCCAATTTCAAAGAATCATAAAATATATAAACAGCTGCACCAAATGTTACAAATATTGCAATCCAAGTTTTTTTATCAGGAAGTTCTTTTAAAAAAATTGCTCCCAAAATTGCTGATAGCATAGGAGCCATAGCAATCATCACAAGTGTATTAGCAACATTTGTATTTTGAATAGAAACAACAAATGTAATATTTGTTAAGGAAAATGTTAAAATGTAAATTATTCCATGATAGCCACTTGTAAAAAGCATCTTAAAAAAATTTAATTTATAAATTATTAACATTCCAAGGAGAACCGTCACAAAAGGAATAATACCACGATAAAAAACTAGTCCCCAAGTGTCTATATTTGAAAGTCTAATAAATAAAGAATCAGGAGTAATAAACATTACAGCCACAAATGCCAATAAAGAACCCTTTTGTTGATCAGTCAAATTATTCAAGCTCTTAAACCTTTCCAAAAAATTTTTGCAATATCAACACCGGTTAGATCTTGATAAGTTTTGAGGCCAGTAGGAGAGGTCACATTTATATCTCCATTCAATTTCTGATCAATAAAATCTATACCTGCAAAATAAATATCATTTTTAATAAGATCTTTTCCAATTAAATTTGATATTTTGATTTCTATTTTTGTTAAGTCTGTAGAGATTGCTTTTGCACCTTTACTCATATTACTTAAAAATGATCCAGACTTTGGAACTCTTGAGATAGCCCCATTAATTTTTCCATTAAATAAAAAAACTCTTTTATCACCATTTTTAATCATAGGAAGAAACTTTTGGCACATAATATGCCCATGTTTTTTTAAAAATTTTGTGACTAGTTTTTTATTAATATTCTTTTCAAAAAAATGGATATCATTCCCACCAAAACTATGAATTGGTTTTATGATAATCTTTTTATTTTTTTTAAAAAATTTAACTATTTCTGCATAATCTTTAGTAAAGATTGTGTTGGGCATATATTTTTGAAACAACGATGAATATAATTTTTCTGACACATTTCTTATAGAAGTAGGATTATTAATAATTTTAACCTTTTTCTTTATTTTATCTAAAATGTAAGTTGTTGAAATATATTCTAGATTAAAAGGAGGATTTTGTCTGATTAATAAGAATTTTGATATTGATAAATCGATTGTTTTTTCTTTTACAATTTTAAAAAATTTTTTTTTAGAGTAATTAAATATAACAAAATATCCTTTAGCTACAACTTTATTACCAATTATAGATAGATTGCTTGGCTCGTAATAAAAAATTTTATATTTTAATTTTTGAGCTCCAATAGCCAAATAGATACTTGTGTCTGTTTTTGGATTTAGTTTAGAGAGTTGATCTCCTTGAATAGCAACAATTTTATTTATCATATAAATCATTTAAATTTTCACTTTTAGAAAATTTATTAATCATATGGTCTGCATTTGTCGTCTTTTTGTTAATTAAATTTTCGAGATGTGTTAAAAACTTAGTCTCTGTTTGATTAGAGCTATTTAAAATATCTCTATTTTTTAAACCTTTTTTTGAAAGATTAAGTAGTAAAGTTGACCAATAGTATAAATCTTTACCCATCAACTCTGTATTAAAACCTTTTTTTGGAGCTTCAAAGTAAGCATTAATAATTTTATTTTTATCCCATTTAGAAATCAATTCATAAGTTTCATCTAAATTGCCATATAGTATTCCTGTGTTAAAAGCTGGGCCAGCACATAAACAATCCCACCCACATGTATCCATTGATCTAAGCTCTATATATTTCTTCAATCTATTTTCTGTAAAAATTGTGCTTAAGTGAGTTGTTAAGTCCATTTCAGTTGGCAGTCTATTTTCAATTTCTTTAATTTTTCCATTCATAAAATCTAAAAAAGAATATTTTTTTCCAGATAAATATTTTTTTTCATTTTGTATGAATAACAATGGGAAGTTGATTGCAAAATCTGCGTATTTTTCAAAATCCATATTATCAAAAAAAACCTCTGGAAGCCCACCTCTAGATGTATCTTGCCAAACTTTCGATCTATAGGACATGTATCCACTATTTTTCTTTTCAACTATTGAGGAATTAGCAAATAGTGCAATAGATATTGGCACTATTGAATTGATGATCTTAAACTTTTTAACAAAATCTTCTTCAGAGCTATAATCTAGATTTAATTGAGTTCCACAGGTTCTGTACATCATATCAAGACTTAGTGAGCCTCCATTAGGCATATCTTTTGTCATTACTTCATATCTTTGCTTAGGATTATTGGGCACTTCATTTAGTTTTGAAATGGGGTCAAAACCAGCACTAACAATATTTAAATTAAGTTTTTTAGTTACTTGTTGTAACTCAAACAAATAATCATGAGACTCAGCACATGCTTCGTGAATATTATTTAATTGGTCACCTGATAATTCAATTTGGTTTCCAGGTTCTAAGGTAATATTTTTTCCACTTTTTTTTAAGCCAATTATATTTTGGTTCTCCATAATTGGTTTCCAGCCAAATTCATTTAAAGCTGTAAACATTTTGATGATAATTTCATATGTTGCTCTTTTATTTGTGTTTTTATCAAATAAAAATTTTTCATGTTCAATACCAATTTTGAAATCATTAGTAGTTTTAATTCCAGATTTAAAATAATTAACTACCTGTTCTTTATGGTTTATCATGATTTATATATAATGATTAATATGTTTAATTAAAGTGTAATTTAATTATTAGAAGCTGTGCTTAATAAAGATAATTGAGTTATTTTATCATCACCTAATTCATCAATTGGTTTAACAGGATAATCACCTGTAAAATAATGATCTGTTAGCTGAGGATAAATATCATCTCTTTTTTCAAACCCCATTGCTTTATACATTCCTTTAATAGATAAAAAATCTAGAGATTTAGCTCCAATATATTCGCAAATTTCATCATTTGTTTTATTAGCCGCAAGAAGTTCTTTTTTTGTGGGTGTATCTACACCATAAAAATCTGGATATCTAATTTCAGGACATGCAATTTTTACATGAACTTCTTTGGCACCCGCATCATAGAGCATTTTTACTATTTTGTGAGAGGTTGTTCCCCTTACTAAAGAGTCATCAATTAAAATAATTTTTTTATCTTTAATTGTTGATTTATTAGCATTTAGTTTTAATTTTACACCTAGGCTTCTTATTTTTTGGCTTGGTTCTATAAAAGTTCTACCAACATAGTGATTTCTAATTAATCCTAACTCAAAGTTTTTTCCTAAATGTTGAGCAAATCCCAGCGCTGCAGCATTTCCCGAGTCTGGAACAGGAACAACAATATCACATTCTATTTTATTTTCTTTTGCTAATTCTATTCCAAAATTTTTTCTATGTTCATAAGCAGATTTTCCATTCAATAAACTGTCCGGTCTTGAAAAATAAATATATTCAAATACACAGGGACGAACCTTTTTAGCAGGGAAGGGTTTTATACTTTTTAACTCATTATTTTCTGTATAAACCACCTCTCCATTTTCAACATCTCTAATATATTTCGCACCAATTATATCTAGCGCACAAGTCTCTGAAGTAAAAACATAACTATCTTTTATTTTGCCAATTACTAATGGCCTTATTCCATAAGGATCCCTTACACCAATTAAAGTATTTTGTGTTAACATAACCAGGGCATATCCACCTTGAATTTGAAAAATTGCATCAATCACTTTATCTATTGTTTTGTTTCTCTTTGATTTTGCAATTAATTGCACAATAGTTTCAGTGTCTGAAGTTGTATGAAAAATCGCACCATCTTGAACAAGTTTATTTCTTAGCGTAATTGAATTTGTTAAATTTCCATTATGAGCCACACCTAAGCCCCCAGCATTAGTATCTGCAAAAAAAGGTTGAATATTTCTAAGAGTATTTTCACCAGTAGTACTATAACGATTGTGACCTATTCCATAATTTCCTGGTAAAGATTTTAAAACCTTTTCTTTATTAAAATTATCACCAACCAATCCAAATCTTTTTTCAGAATAATATTTTTTTCCATCAAAAGTTACTATTCCACAACCTTCTTGGCCTCTATGCTGTAAAGCATGTAAACCTAAAGCGGTTAGTGCAGCAGCATCGTTACTATTACTAATACCAAACACACCACATTCTTCTTTTAATTTTGGATTAAAGTTCTTCAATTTTTTCTTTAGAATCTTGATACTTTTTTTCATTAGGAAACTCTTTAATAAGATAATTACTACCTTTTTCTATGTATGGAAAGGTGTATGATGATTTTAATTTAATTGGCCATTTATTATAATTATAAACTATATTAGCTGCAGAAAACAACAAAACACAGATTATATAACCTCTTATAAAGCCAAAAAAGAATCCAAAAACCGAATCTAAACTTCCCAGTCCTGAATATTTAACCGCTTTCCCAATGCCTTTATTGATCATTAAAATGATAAATATAACAAAAATAAATATAGCCACACCAAGTGTAACGTCGAGAACATATTCACTATCAATTAAATCTTTAAAATAAGGCTTAATTCTGGGAAATAGAATTATTGTTAAGATGTATGCTAAAAGCCATTTCGATGCTGCGAGAACACTCAAAACAAAACCTTTATTATAACATTTGATTACAGATAAAATTGTGATGAATAAATATAAAAGATCTATAATTGAAATTGCTTCATAAAAATTTTCTAAAATTTCGAACATATCTAGAAGTTATTTATCAAAGGGTTTACTTAGTAATAGAAGTGATGGAAGTAAAGTCAAAACAGAAATCATAGCTAATAACATTGCAATACCAGTAAATACACCAAAATAAATTGTCGGTATAAATTTTGAAAATACTAAAATTGAAAAACCAAAAACAATAGTTATAGATGTATTTAGTATTGCAACACCAACGGTTGAATGACAAATTTTCAAAGTTTTTTCGTAATCTTGGTGTTTTAAGTATTCTTCCTTAAATCTATAAATATAATGAATACTGTTATCAACAGCTATACCAATAGTAATAGCGGCTATAGTTATAGTCATCATGTCTAGAGGTATTCCTAACAAACCTATAATTCC
>Ga0257127_1002851_pt1 | contig 10199 bp, 6 predicted proteins | sample SI060_135mmetaG_FD_190152 | JGI IMG/M metagenome (GOLD analysis project Ga0257127, IMG submission 190152) | Marine microbial communities from Saanich Inlet, British Columbia, Canada - SI060_135m | ecosystem: Environmental > Aquatic > Marine > Inlet | place: Canada: British Columbia | collected...
CGTTTTGTATTTCTCCTTAATATCATCCGGAATAATATCAATTTGTTGAATACTTCCATTATTCGCAACAATATTGTTCTTAATTTTGTCATTCCACATGTCTAACTTCATTAAATCTTTCATTAAATATTTATTTACTACCATGAAATCGCCCGCAATAGTTCTACGACTATAAATATTGCTTGTGATGGGTTCAATACATTCATTATATCCTAAAATCTGTGAAGTAGATGCGGTAGGCATAGGAGCTACTAACAGTGAATTACGTAGACCATATATTTTAATTTGTTCTTTGAGTGCGTCCCAATTAAACATCTTTACCTTTTCATTAGGGTCTACCTCCCACATATCAAACTGTAAAATTCCTTCACTCGCAGGAGACCCCTCAAATGTACTGTATTTTCCATCAACTTTAGCAATCTGACATGATTCAGTCAATGCTGCGTGATAAATGGTTTGAAAAATTCGAAGATTTATTTCTTTCGCTTTATCTGACGCAAATGGTAAATTCAATAATATAAACACATCAGCCAACCCTTGGACGCCAATACCAATAGGTCTATGACGGAAGTTACTACGTTCCGTTTTCTTGGTAGGATAAAAATTCACATCAATGATTTTATTCAAATTATAGGTAACCGTACGTGCGACTGAATGTAGTTTTATATAATCAAATTTGACATTTCCATCGTCATCAGTAATAATAAATGCGGGTAACGCAATACTTGCAAGATTACATACGGCAGTTTCATTTTCATCAGAATATTCAGTAATTTCACAACATAAATTGGAAGATTTAATCGTACCCAGATTTTTTTGATTACACTTACGATTTACAGCATCTTTATATAACAAATATGGAGTTCCGGTTTCCATTTGAGCGTCTAAAATTTGGAACCATAAATCACGAGCCTTCATTGTTTTTCTACCTTTACCTAATGTTTCATAGTAGGTATATAGTGTGTTGAACGCATCTCCATATACATCGGATAATCCCGGGCATTCGTCGGGGCACATTAGCGTCCAATCTTCACCGTCCTTGACACGTTCCATGAATAGGTCATTCATCCAGATAGCATAAAACAAATCACGTGCCTTTAAATCTTCATCTCCGTGATTTTTACGTAAATCTAAAAATGATTCAATGTCCGCATGCCAAGGTTCCATATACATTGCGAAGCTGCCATTACGCTTTCCGCCTCCGTTATGAACGATACCATTATGAATAGTATAATTATGTTCGTGTTTCATCTGTAAATCATATACAATGCCATCGTAATGGGTAGTTTTGACATCTTTTACTCGTGTTAGTAGATAATTCTCATATTTCATGTATTTAAAAAATTGGTTGTCGTTATATTCTAACCCCATTAAGTCGCATAATTCTTGCGTTCTTGGAATACGCAATGTATATGAAATGAGCTTATTTTCAATCACTCCGCGACTTGTCATGTGTTTTTCACCTACCCTATCACGAACACTTCCGCTTGTTAGTATTCCCATTTTAAGACAAATTATACGAGCACTTTCAATCAAGTTCAATGATGTACTATCAAATACAACTTCGTTATTAGACAAACATCCATCCGTTTCCAACATCCCTTTCAGAATATACTTTAATTTATCAACTGGTAGATTCAACCATTTTGCCAATATACGTTTTTGTTTGGTTTCGTTATAAAAATCATTATATCTAAAAGGCAATTCAAGCTGTCTATTCCAACGTAGACGTGTAATGTTCCCATCTACAGTAGTAAATGTTTGGATACTTCGTTTTTGGAAATAGTCTTCTAAATAAGCAAGTGTATCTGATTTGTTTTCAGTATGCATTGATACATAGCCAGCCGTATCATTCGACCCATTAACGCATCCATCTCCCAAAATTATACCATACGTTCTACAATCATCTTCTGTTATATTACTGACATCTTGTTCGTATTTGGGAATTGAATATACAATCATGTCATTTTCGTCCAACTCCTTTGCTTCTACCCATTCAAATGTAGCATGTTTTTTTTCTAATCGGTTTCTGATAACAGTATAGTTTAATCCTTTTACCTGATTACGTAGAGCATATACCGGATGTTCTGGAGTAATACGCAATGGAAAGATTGAGTGTGTAGTTTTAATTTCTAACATTTCATCATTATATACGTGTTCCAATACGTCTTGTATGACTTCCGTTTCTCCAAGAGCATTATAGATTTGTGTAACGCCGGATTCACAATGTTGAATTTCCTTAGGTCCATCAGTTGTATAAATAATAGTTTCTGGATGGACGCATTGATCCACGTATTTTGCGGTGTGGTTAAATACACGTAACATCGGAACAATTCCATTAGAAGAACCATTTGTTCCACGAATATCACTACCAGAAGCACGCACATTATGAATATGGAGTCCAATACCACCAGCCCATTTTGAAATCAAAGCACAATCTTTCAATGTATTGTAAATACCTTCAATACTATCATCTTCCATAGCAATTAGATAACAAGAAGATAATTGAGGATGTGGGGTTCCGGCATTAAATAAGGTAGGAGTAGCATGTGTGAAATACTTTTGTGACATTAATTCATATGTTTCTTTAATTTTCTCTATATCATCGCCATGAATACCCATAGCAACACGCAGCCACATATGTTGTGGACGTTCTACAATTACCCCATTTACTTTCATCAAGTAAGCGCGTTCAAGCGTCTTGAATCCAAAATAATCAATTAGAAAATCTCGCGTATAGTAGCATAATGTATTTAATTCATCCTCGTATGTTCTTGCTGTAATCATCATATCATCAGTAATTAATGGTGAATGTTTCCCATGTTTATCTTTATTCATATATAATTTACTCATTGTATCAACAAACATTGACGACGTATTTTTTGAATGGTTAGCAATAATAAGTCTTGTGGCTAATGTACCATAATCAGGATGAATAGACGCCATACTCGCACATTGTTCGGCGGATAATTCGTCAATCTTAGCTGTAGAAATATTATTATACAATTGGTCGATTACCTTCATTGCTAAGGAAGTATAATTAATTTTCAAACTATGTTGAAGTGTGGGTATTTGTATATCATAAGTTTCTTGTCCGATTGTCTTAATACGCTTTAAAATTTTATCAAATGATACGATTTCGGTCTTACCTGAACGCTTTGTAACATACATTTCATCATCGAAATCTTGTATAGACGACATTTGTATATATTATTCATATACAAATGTCTATATCGTTTCTAACTATTATTTGGAATCCAGTTTTATTAAACAAATTTTATTCGTTGATGGAATATTTGTTATTGTATGGCTACCCGAAATATCATCTATAGTTACACTCATCTTTGGTATTCTGCGTTTTGGCGAACGATGTTCGTATCCTTCTACTTTTTCTTTTTCAATAGTATCCCATACGTCTTTTATATGATGAATTGCTTTAGAAAACCATGCTCTATTTCGTTGTATCAAAACACAAGAAATCTCATCTAAATACCAATATAGTTTATTAAAGAGTATCATATTGTCTACCTTTTCTTTCTCTTTTATTATCCATTCGTCAATTGATTCTGGATTTAATGGTATATCCAAAGGCATATAAATATATGTCGGACTGTCGTTTTCACTAAAATCATTGTTTATAAAATGTAATACAATTCCTCTATAATTCGTGTTTGTTGAATTCTTATAAAAATCCTCTTCATTATCGTATTCTTTTATACGTGTTTCTACAAAATCACATTTGTCTAAGTCGCATGTTTCCATTTGTATTTGGGTTTGTATCCAGTATTCTTCTTTGGGTATTCCAGTAATTTCACGATTTACAATATTTTTGATTTCTAACATAGTTCCATACTTTTCACTGGATGGTAATATATTAATACCGTCTGGAGAAGCACCTACATAATGATATTTTGAATGACGTATACATCCAAATTCACCTACTTTTGTCTTGTATAAATCCTCGTAAATCATTATTGTAACAGGCTCATATTTAACACCCCAGTGCATTGCGTTGGATGTACCATATGAAACATGTTCTACTGGATTAGCGTAAGCCTTGCATTTTTCATATATCAAACTATTCATTTGGGCTTGACTGCCTAATGCTTTCCATAAATTACTTGCTGACAATAGACTATTTCGGAATTCATACCATTCCGGAGTACGTTGAGCGGGTTGGGGTTGATTTTTGATATATTCAATTATGGTTGTTAGTTCTTTTTTTGAATATTTGTTTTTGTCTATAAAATCAGATGTATTTGAGATAGAACGGGGTACAATATGACTATTGTACGCTAAATATGATTCATGTTGGTCTTCTACAAAATTAACTATTTGTTGGAAATCATTGTCGTCGCATATATCTACATTTACCCATTCAATCGACAAATTAGTGCTAATACTGTCGACCATGTCTTTGTAGAATTTGGGTGATGATATTTTAAGTATGTTATCAGTATAACAGTCTTCCAATTGTTCGTATATATCTTCGATAATATCGTCTATTTCGTGTTCTTCAAATGAATCAAACAATAACATGGTTTCTTCTGTTTTACAAGATATAGATGAAGATATAGAAATTTCATCTATATCAGATTCATATAGCGAATTATTAGTAGATAAGGTGAATGTGGTATCGGTTTCTTCGCTATTGCTGCTGGTAAAGTATAGTTCTAAATCACTCTCGCTCATTTGTGTAATCTGTAATAATATAACATATTCTTTCTATACAGTTTTTACGTATTACTCTAATAGATTTTTATCAATAACCGTTTCTTTCAATATATTGCTGATTATCTTTTTTTCAAACTTTTCATCCTCTTCCTTACCATACCCCCCTAATGATGCCTTCGAATATTCAAAGAATTTATCGCATTCTGGCGTATCTAATATATCGTACTTTGGATTTTCGGCTATCCATGGATGCACTTGGGCTTTGTTCTTATTGGCTACTATACGAACTGCTTTACTTAAATGCTTTTTAGTTTCATCTTCTTTCGCCCATACATCTGAATCTTTTACATAGACCGTTTCACGTTTCAAATCCGTACAGTGTATTGGTCTTACATGGGGATGCATCTCGCGGATACGCTCTAACATGATATCGGATATCCCTCTTACATACCCTACTTCTCCTGTATTGATAAAATCATTTACAGACAATACGATTGACTGAATGAAATCATTCAGATTGATGGCGTCTTTACATGTCTCATTCAAAAATACATTCAGGTTGAACTTGTTGTTTGTTGTATTGTTGATTGTATTGTTGTTTGTCGTATTTCCTGTGTTCTTTGACAGTTCTATAATTGTATCTTGTTGGTCTGTCATTTTCTGTTGTTGATCTATCATTCTCTTATGTTGTTCTACCATCATCTCCTTGAATTCTTGGTTTTGTTTCAGTAACTCTATTACCAAGGATGAATCTACTGGGGTTGGGACTTGGACTACTTGGGTTTGGTCGGGTTCGGTTATATTTTCACTCGTACATTTCTGTTTGTGATACCATAAACTATTTCGGGCTTTATATACCTTACCACAAGAGCACTCAAATATGTCGGGCTTCTTATCAGTTCTATTTATTCTATTTATATGTTTTGCTGTCGTCAAGTGTGTATCGTAATTACTTTTCTTGCTGCTAACAAAGTCACATACTTCACAATAATATTTACATGCTTTTTTTGGCATTTTATTTGTTCTAAATAATCTATATATGGTGAACACACAATAATGCTTTATATCATTACTTTCACTAATATACTTAAAAATTATGCAAATAAAATTTTCACCATAAATTCAAAAATACTGCAATATCATCACAAACGCAATTTTAGAAACATATTAAAACAAAACTATCTCGGACATATCAAAAAAGGACATTTATAAAATGTCCATTTTTCCAAATCGTAGCCATTTCTTTTTTCTACTTTTTTAGCGTAAAACTATTTAATTTAAAATCATATTAATAATTATCGATTATAATCTTATTTTTTCGTGTAAAATCACTTAAAATAATATCGGGTGTAATGTATATATTATATGGGCGGAAATCATGGTTTTAAGGATGTAAAACGCTCCAATCATTTGACAAAATCGCAAAATTTCAATAAGCCTGGTAAGGCAGACCAACACACACGGGATAAATATTGGAATTGGGGTGGACGAGAGAAATATAAAGAATATGTCAATCAGGAGTTTGGCATTAAGTTCAAGACAAACGATACCAATTTTTATCTGGATAGTCGACAAAATTCAAATACGGACACCAGTCATATGACGGAAGAAGAAATTATAGATCTAAACACACAACTATATGAAGATTATTACAAAAACATTCCTTCAGATTGGGAAAATTTCAACGACAGAACAAGGTGGCGTGTGGAAAAAAATCGCAGCAAAGAGCGTCGTCGCGATGCGGATATGAAGATGGATAGATAATACTGATTCTTTTTACAATACAAAATTGAATTTGGTTGAGAATATAGTACATTACAAATATATACACAATGGAAAAAACTAATTTTCCTTACGATCCAGTTAATCGAATTCAAAAATTATATTACGAATATGATTTCAACGATATTCCTACGGTCTACAATAAAAATAAACTTATAAAAACCAAAACAAAATTAATTAAATATTTCCAATATTGTATGGAACATGTTAAAAACGCTCTTACTCCACAAATTGAAGAATGGGACAAACAATTTGCTGATTTAACAAAAGAATTAGATGAACTAGAATCAAAAGAAGAACAACTAAAAAAGCAAAATTTAGTCCAAGAAAAAAAGAAACTTCATAATATCACGTTAAATGTTATCAAAAGGCGGAATGATGTAAGACGTCATAATCAGTCAGTTTCTTTAGAACGTGAATTGGTTCATACCATGTGCGAAACGCTTGGTTTAAAATTGGATTATATAATTGCTCAAATACGTCGTATTCGTAAAAATTATAAAAAATGTAATCATTGTAAAAAAACTGCTATGATTACTATTTGTGATTGTAAATCGAAACATAAATTATGTTCGGAGTGTATTGATGATAAAACAGAATGTCCTGTATGTAAAGATGATTTTGGTTTGCAAAATTGTGCTATTTGTATGGAAAATAAAAATAAAAAGGATTTTGTAAATACAGGTTGTAAAAACGAACATAAAACATGTAAAGAATGTTTGGATAAAATTAAAAAAAGCAATAATATGTGCCCGTTTTGTCGTGAGGGTCTAGGACATAGACATGCTTTAATTCGGTATCAAACAGACGATATGACGCCATATAACAATTTTCAAGATTGGATGGAAACTAACGGTGTTATGGAGCGTATTTATGAACTCTCGAATGATGCGGGGTCAGCAGATGAGGTTAATATATCACCTCGTATTTTAGATGATGTCGTCATTAATAATATGAATAGTAACCCCACATTTCCTCAAAGTTCTGAAGAAGAATCTCAACGGATACTAACCAATTACCATTCCACAGTACACGAAAATCCTTTCTCTTCTCGTTACACGAGAGGAAGAGGAGGAAGAGGAGGAAGAGGAGGACGAGGAAGAATACCTACTGGAAATATTTACAGTAGGGAACAAGCAGCAGAATTAAATGATTGGACGCATTATAACGAATATCAAAATTGGATGGAAAGTATCGGTATTATTGAGCGTATTGATGAACTCCCGAATAATGGGGATACACGCGAACGAGCTATAACAGAATCGGATGCTCCACCCAATGAACAATTAGAGATACATGTTCGAGATATTGAGTTGATTACGCAACAAGCAGGATGTACTAAGGAGGAGGCTATCAATGCTTTCAAAGATAATGATATGGATATAGTCAGTGCGATTATGTACCTTACGTGAAAAAAACAATATATATATGTATAGGTAAGATAACATTATTCAACTGTAAACAGAGAAGGGATACTAAAGTGTATAAAGTTGTTCCAAATATCAGGATTTTCTCGGATTAGTCTGGGACTCATTTTAATAGATGGATTTTTTATTAGATCATACTGACTCCACTTCATGTTAGGATTATTTTTTACAATATCCCATGTAATATTTGGGTTTTGAGAAATTGTTTCCATATCCCAATCCAGGGTTGTATAACTTTGTATAATATCCCAAGTTATACAAGTATGTTGTCCAAATGCGGACATTTTTGTATGACCTTTTTCCAAATAATGCGTTTTAATTTGGGACCATGTTGTATTATTTACATTATGCTCCATTACATCAATACGAATTTGGTCGCGCAATGTGTTATCTATTGGTAATTTTACTACGTCTTCTACTGCAATGTCTGAAATACAATAAATTGTATCCCAATCCCACTGCCAATCGAGGTTAGCTAACACATGTTTGATACTGATATTAGGGTTTCTATTTACTCCCGCCAAACACCACGGTAAATCAGGGTTTTTTTTTATAATTTCCCAAGTAATACTCGGTTGACTTGATATAATATATAAAATACGCCACAATTCTATTTCAGGGTCATCTTTTAGTTGTTTTTCGATAAAACCCCATTCAAAATTTGGGTTCAAACATAAACCAGTATTATCCCAATCGATATCATTATTGGTAGCAACTATGTCTGGTGTAACACATGGATGCATTGAAATATTATACATTTCTGCCATATAGGAATATTCTTGTAGTCCGTGATATATTTGTTCCCACGTGCTGTCTGGATTTTTATATATATTTTCCCAACAGTTGTATATGCAAACATTTTGTTCGTCTTTTGGAATGATGTCTGCGAATGATTGGTAAACATCAAAATCTGATATACATATTCTATCCCATTCCCATTTACAGTCGATATTATTACGAATAATATCGACTGTAATATTGGGATTACTGCTGATTCCCTTCCAATTCCACTTTATATGAGGATTGTCTATAATATTATCCCACATAATACACGGATTACAACTCACACAATACCAATCCCAGTCCTTATTGGAATGCGTAGTAATAACATCAATTGATATCCACGGACTGCGACTCAAATTCCACCAGTTCCAATTTTCATCAGGGAAATCTAAAATCAATTGATTATATTCTTGACGAATGTTACTATTAGACATATTCACTTCTTGTTAACATACATCATATTGAATAATAAATATTCAATTTTATAAGTAAAAAACACTATAAATATTGGTTATACTGTTATTGCGAACCACTTATTTGTTTGAATCGGAGGAAGAAGAAGAATAGATTAACCATGAGGTTAACATAACCACCGCAGCAGTTCCAATTACAATTCCCGTAGTTATAGGATTTACACAAACTATTGCGCATATTGCAATACCACCACAACTTGCCGCTACACATACACCCTTCCATAATATGTTTATAATTTTGTTTAATATAATCATAAATGTTATACTTACCGTTATATTTATAATTCCTTCGCGTGTGGTGAGAGTTTTAAATTTCTTAATAATTGTATCTATAATTATATCTATATTCGATACAGGTTCGGCAGCGTCCGTGTTGTTTATATTCGGTACAGGTTCGGCAGCGTCTGTGTTGTTTATATTCGGCGCGGTGTTACCGTCGTTGACCGTTACCGAACATTTCTTCTTAAAAGATTCTGCGATTTCTTTAAATTCAACATTCTCCTCCAGTTTCTTTTTTATGTCCGGTTCATTCATAATAAGAATCAATAATCGCGACATATAACCTCCTAATTCGTCTGAATTATCTACTCGAACGTTCACATTATCTAATCGAACATTCACATTATCTAATTGAACGTTCATATTATTTAGATGATTCCTCACGGTATTCGACGGCATATTTAAATATTTTATTGCACTATTAGTTTATATATTTTAATATCAATTTTTTACGAGTTATATTATCACCTAGCAATGAATAATATTATCTATCATATGACCTACAAATGAGGTTATATGTTCTACGTAATCCAAACTGGGGTGGTGATCAATCTCATTGGGGAGATCAATCTCATGGGAATGGGCTACAACGTCTGTCATATAATCGACATCAATTACATCATCCATATCAGCATCGGCATCGGCATCGGCATCAGCATCGGCATCGGCATCGGCATCGGCATCGGCATCGGCATCGGCATCAGCATCAGCATCAGCATCGGCATCGGCATCAGCACAATCGTCTGCTGTAATACATTTATATAAACACACATTTCCAATA
>Ga0257127_1002853_pt1 | contig 10197 bp, 9 predicted proteins | sample SI060_135mmetaG_FD_190152 | JGI IMG/M metagenome (GOLD analysis project Ga0257127, IMG submission 190152) | Marine microbial communities from Saanich Inlet, British Columbia, Canada - SI060_135m | ecosystem: Environmental > Aquatic > Marine > Inlet | place: Canada: British Columbia | collected...
AAGATATTCTGGTCCTGGCGGTCCTGCTTATGATGGTCCCGGTGGTCCTTGTTATTCAGGTCCTGGCGGTCCTTGTTATTCTGGACCAGGTGGTACGGGGAGTAATTGCCCGAGTGTTTGTAGATAGAATGATATGTGGAAGACAACTATTCTCATTACTGCTGTTTTCTTAGCTTCCTGTGGCGGTGGTGATGAAGGATGGGTTTGCAAGATTAATGGGGGGAATATGTATTCAATTGGTCCATCCGGGAATCTTGGAAGTGCTGACAAGGCTAGAATGTAGAGAGCAGTGAACATCTCTTGTGTAGTATTTTCATATCTTTAGTTTTATTCAGTTCTTGATAATTTTCAGATTATTTACTGATGCTTATTCATCCAATCTCTTGCTAAATCTTGTGCCTTTTCTAGTTGTGTAGCAGTCATATCCTTTTCAACAATACCCCTGTATTTTATAGCATCTTCATCCCCACTCACTGCCGCAATATTCCAATACATATGTGCCATAACATAGTCTTTAGGAACACCTTTCCCTTGAGCATACATCACCCCTAAGTTGTATTGTGCTGAAGCATTTCCTTGCTCTGCTGATAACCTAAACCACTTGACTGCTTGTTTGTAATCCTGAATAACACCTTGTCCCTTGCTATACAGCACCCCTAAGTTGAATTGTGCTGAAGCATTTCCTTGTTCTGCTGCCTTTCTATACCAATTGACTGATTGTTTGTAATCCTGAATAACACCTTGTCCCTTGCTATACAGCACCCCTAAGTTGAATTGTGCGTCAGCATCCCCTTGTTCTGCTGCCTTTCTATACCAATTGACTGATTGTTTGTAATCCTGAATAACACCTTCTCCATTGGCATACATCACCCCTAAGTTATATTGTGCTGTAGCATCTCCTTGTTCTGCCTTCACCTTACAATCAGCAACATCACCATCCCAACAACTCCCAGCATAAGCACTTGAGAATGTTGCGAGAAATAGTAAAACGAAACATATATTCTGTAGTATTTTCATATTGGTTTTTATTTTTAGTGATAACTTTCAGATTATTTACTAATGCTTACTTATCAGGTTTCACTACGTTATACCATGATTTTTTAAAAGGTGTTCGGCGACAATTACCCTATCAGATCGGCGACAAAATATATTGTGCCGGTTATTTTATTACTTATCGAGATGACAGGTTGATTGTCATCCTTCAGGGCTTAATTCACTAATATTGTCGCTGTATATCCACTATTTATTTCGCCATTCTTCCATGCTTTTCGTAGTGTAGATTCAATTAACTTTTTCGTGTTATTTGTTATTTCAACTGCTGGATAGCTAGCTGGAGCGCCCATAGGTGAGCAATGCATGGGCATGTAAATGGCGACAAGACTTGAATTTAAAGGCCAGTTATTAAAACCAATGTTATTTATGACCGTTATTGTGTCTAGGGTTAAAGTAAATTTTCCGCCGCCCTCAGTTTGCCTAAAATTAGACAGGTTAATTATTTTTGGCTCGGGGCAAACCAATACATTTTCCTCAAGCCATTCACCGACAGCCTCTACAGTTGGACTAGCATCACTTGTTTCTTCTTGATTACTCATGTTTTTATTCCTACTTTTGTTTTCATAAGATGCACCAGCAACGTATTATCTGCTGATACATTTAATTATGCGCTCACTGTCTGGCGTCAACTATCCTGACCGGTTAACGACAATTACCCTGGCCGGTTTTAGTTGAAAAATGCGGCTTAACGAAAAGAAATAAGGGTCTGTAAATAGTGGTCTTGATCTTTTGGGGTGGTATCCTCTTCTGCAAACCATTACATGACGTTTGAGATTATTTAGAATATTTTAGATGCATTTATTATAGTTCCGTTAGGCCAATAACATGTATTACCTGTATATAAAGGTCTGCACGATAATTGCTCCATATACATAGTCGTAAGTGATGTAAATACAACCTTGTATGAGTAAGAAGTCACGCTGTAATTATCCAAACTAGAGGCAATAGCAGTATTCCCGTTTAATGCGCCTAATATAGTATCAAACCCCTTATATTTATTGTCTAAGACAACTTTTATCATACACCCAAACTCATTCTTTTACACCACAATTAGCAGCAGCAATTGCTCCACTACGGATAAATGATTGCAGAATACGCGCCATTAAATGACTCAACGCTATCAGCTTGAATAATCTGCATACGACCTGATGCTAAACGTTCCATATAAGTATCGACTGAAACAATCTGACATCTAGCAGACCGATACTCAGGCTCGCCAGCCATCACAATGCCTTGCGTTATGCCGAAATTTGTAAACGTCTCTGATAGCTGAATCACTAAAGAGCGCCTTGGCAGTATGATAATCACTCGCTTATTCTTGTTTAATGCGCGTTGAGCAATGATAGCTAATACGATACTCTTACCAGCTCCCGTACTCGCACACGCTACGATTCGTTTATAGCCTGACATGACAGCTTTTGTAATATCGTCTATAAATGACTGTTGGTATTCTCTCGGCTTAGTTGGTTTAAAAGCCCTATTTACTTTTCGAAGAGTGCAGGGTTTTTTCATTTATGCTGCTTGTGCTATTGAGTAGTAGCTTCCAAAGGTAATAATGTTTTTTGTATGCTTCTTTAATTCATCAAAATCAACATATAAAAATTCATTACCTTCTGGACACTTTCTGGTTTTTAAACTCGGCATATTTGAAAATAAATACTTATATAAATCTTCCGTCTTAATAACGCAGCAACTAAGTATTTCGCCAGCTTAGCCTCGCTTATCTAAATACGCCTGAATAGTTAAGTAAGGATATAAATACCCCTTATTATTTAGTATTGCTTCTGAACGCTTTTGATACTCTGTTTTAGCGCCACTAGCCCTTTTATATCTAATAGTAAAAGTGTTCCATGCATTCCCCCACTGCACTCTAATTGCCACACCTCTTAGCTGCTTATCAACTACCTGAAACGCATCAATTCCAGAATATTGATCGAACATATTTGCAAGCTGTGAGTCATTTGTTTCTATATTTACAAGATCACCACCCATATAACTTAAAAGCTCTTTTTTGAATCCTGAAAAATCAGCATTAGCATCCTTAAAGTCTTTAAGAAAACCGGACATCGCAACCCCTTTTCTCAGCTATCAATAAATTTTCTTCTGATATATCGCAACCTACAGACTCTCTATCAAGCTTTGCAGCAGCAATAGGAAATGTTCCGGTACAAGTAAATGGGTCAAATACGCTATCTCCTACTTTACTGCCATGCCTAATTAGCCTCATAGCTAACTCGTCAGGCTTCTGCCATGTATGGTATCTATCGCCTTGCCTTCCATCTGGCGCATTAATATCCTGAACACTAAACATTTCATTAGTAATAGAAGTATCAAGCTCAGGAGTTTCTGTAGTGTATAAATGCAAAACTACCTGATAATTTAGGTTGTATTTATTTTTTGGAGTAATCCCTAGTGTGTTTCTGTATGTCCAAATAAGCGGGTTATCAACTATAAATCTTGTTTGCTCTGATAGCTTATTTAAGTACGCCTGAAGCTCTTTAGGGTAAGCACCAATACAAATATAAGCCCTACCTGTTTCTTTCACCTTATCTAAAGCATCAAACAACCAATCATCAACAAAGCCCTCAATATCATCAATATCAGTTGAATACGGTGGGTCAGTTATTAATAAATCCATGCTATGTTTATCTAACATGTGGAATAAGTTTCCATAATCCGTATGATGAATTACAGGCTTATTTTCTTTTATGTCATTAGCTGTTTCTTTGATTAGTTCTTGCTTTTTAACCTCAAGCTTTTCTGACTTCTCTTCTTTCTTAATATCCTGAATTGTTTTAGTGCCAGATTTTATTAGCTCAAATGCGTCAGGCTTCTCTTGCTGGATTCTTTTAACCTCAGATACATAACGCGCACTTGCTCCAGTTACGACTGCGGCTGTTTCTCTGGATTGCTTTTCTTTAGGTTTAGCAGACTCTTGTTCTGCCAGTTCTGCCAGTTCAGGCAATTTTGCCTTAACTGGCGATTCATTATGCCTGTTAACATTACCAGCCTTTACAGCTTCAACTTGCCTTTGCTTTGCCTCTGTCTCATAAATAGGCAATAACTCCACTGCTAAACAGGCTTTTTGTGAGGCATTCAAGTGCCTGCGCTGTAAGTTCCAACTCAATACGTCAGCTAAAGCGTTATCCCCATCGTATTCAACTGTTTTTACCTCAACACCAATCTCTTTGCAGGCTCTAAATCTATTTCTACCATCCAATATCTTACCGTTAAGCGTAATAACTGGATTCAATAAACCGCGCTCTTTTATGTTGCTCTTTAGCTCGACAAATTCATCACCTGTAATTAATGGGAATAGGTCAGCGTATTCGTGCGGGTTGTAAATTTCTTGCATTTTTTACCTCAATTTTCGTTTAGGCATAGTTATCAATAAGACCGTATGTGATACATATATCACTACGATACTTAGAGTTATCAGGCTAGTTATGCCCTTTGGCCAATCATTGATTTATTTCATCTAATCGTTTACTATTTTTACTGTTGGCGTATCCATTTTTTTACATAAATCAAAAATAGTATCGGCCATGCTATTAACAGTATCCGAAACCTTGCGCCATTCTGCGGATATGTCGCTCGGTACATCAAAGTCATTATCTTCATTCAGACCGTGAATAGGAACAAACGCCTTTTCAATACCAGACTTAACCTCTTCTAACGCTTTGTTGTGCCGTGCTATTGCGCCAACACGCACATTTAGCTCACTTTCTTGCTGTGCTAATTCATCAATTCTCTTCTGCGCTTCATCAATCTTGTATTGCTTTTGATCGATCTCAATTTGCATTCTGCCTAAGTTCGCCTTAACTTCGTCATCAATAGATTTTTTGTGTTTCAACTTCAGCTTATCCATATCGACCTTAGCTAAATTCACCGCTCGCTTATGCGCTTCAATTTGTTCTTGAGTGTTTTCACGTTCCGCTCGGATAGCGACATTAATCGCCTTAGCTTTTTCTGCATCAGCCTCAGCTATACGTTTGCTTAAATTATCAATTTGAGTTTTACCGTTAGCTTTCCAATCATCACGTTGCTTTCTGATCTTCTGGATTAACGCTTCTTTTTCTTTGGCATCGCGCTTTAATTGGTTGATTTCTGCGACACTAACTTTCTCCCCCTCGGCAAGAGAATTATTAACTTGCTCTTTTACTTCTTCTGGTGCGTTTAGTAACTCGATTGCCTGCTGAACACTAGGTAGTGCAGTCAACTGAACTGCTCCACTAAGTAATTTTGGGTGTGCTTTTGAAAGGTTTATATAGTTGTATGCCTGTCTAATCTTTACCTTACTATTAAATCCAAGCCATTCGGTAAATTTAGCCTTATCATTCCCTAGTTGCTCTTTAGCCTCGTTTAATTTCTGACCACATTTAGCCGCGTAAACAACCGCTGTGCCTGCGTGATAATTAGCCTGATCGTGTAAGCTGTCGATCTCGACTGCTAGGGTATTTAGTGATAATTCGTTGCTCATTGCATTGCCTGAAGGTTTTAGTGATAATTAGTGTATTGCCTGTGCTGCGGTCATTGCTCCACTACGGATAAATGATTGCAGAATACGCGCCATTAAATGACTCAACTGCTAGTTGATATGCCTTTGTTTAATTCGATATTTATTACGCTACTTTCTGTTCTGCGTTTTTCTGCCATTCATTAGATTGATTGAACGCGCTAATATGATTCATCTGCCTGCGATGGGTGATTCCCTGCATCATTAGCAATGATTCTTCTGTGATTTGATACTTACGATTGTTTTTATCACCAACGGCCTCATGGTTTAGTCCGAATCGCTTTAGGAAGTAACCCAGCGTGCGTGCATCGTATTGTCGGCCTATTGATTTGAAGTTACCTAGTCCTGCCGCATGAGCCTCAGCATAATGATTTCTTAGGTAATCAATTGCCGCTGTGATTTTGTCAGAATCATATCGTTTTAGTGAAAGCCCCGTATTTACTGGAAATGCAGGCACATGGGGAGTTTCTTTTGTTATACATTGCTCATCTGCCTGCGTTTTCAATGATTCCGTGGCCTCCAGCGTTTTGCCCTGCAAAATCTTCATGACAGTGCTAAATATAATGTTCTGACTTTTAGCGTAAGCCTTATCCTTAGCAGGCTTCATAGTTTTAGCCTCATATTTATCCAATCTGTCAACATCATCGGCCTGTGCTGTTACAATCTCGAATCGCTTAAGAGCGGGGGCAATTTTCCCACGATCCCACAAGAAAACATCACCTTCTAAAGGTTCGCCCTCTAAAGCCAATTGATTTTTACAGTCGTGTTTTTCTATTGCAAAATGTTCCGACTCAAGCACTTTATCCGCAAGCTGTAATCGTTTTCGTTCATCAGCATTGATATCATCAGAACTTAGCACCCTCAGCGTATGCTCCATTTTTACTAATTTAGAAGTTCCTTTAATGTTGATAATCTTATCCGGCTCTGCGAGTTCTTCGACTGGGTAACCTTTTTGCATCAAAATTAATAATGTCGTTTGTGCAAATAGCTGGCATGATTTCTCGCGCTCTTCAATCGCTGCTGCAGCTACTAAATCAAAAGCGTTTGGCTTATGCACTAATGATCTTCCGACCCATTTAAAACGACCTTCTGCTGTAGCAATACCCGTTAATTGCTCTGCTGTCGTCAATGGCTTTTGCTTTCGTTTAACATCAAGTCCTAAAATAATTTGCTTTGATCTCCTGCTCCGTCCTAAAGTTTGAATAATCTCTGTTGGACTCAATACACCGCTAAAAATTCCGATATGAAAATCATAATCAAGCTCGATACTAAAACCACTTGATACCACGGGCGTTAAAATTATTAGGTCGTATTGTTTGCCTACTTCATTAGGTGATTTTAGATATGCCGATTGTTCCGGCTCATCTTTGTTTTTGCGGTGAACTAATAATATCTTATAGCCCGCTGGTGCTGAGTTCTTAGCATCCTTGAAAGCTGTTTCAGCCGTTGGTACTCCGTCACATTGAAAGATACCGCGATTACCTTTTTCAACATTTCTAATCAATTCACTTTTAGCGATCTTTCGTGTGGTGTGCTTGATTTTAGCTGTTGGCTTACGCTCGTCACCCTTGATATGAAACATTGGACGACCGATAGTTTTAAGCACATCCAGTGTGCGGTCATTCATATCAGCGTCAGCAATATATGCGACCGGAACAGATTTAATAATTTCCACTAACAGGTAAAGTCCCTCTGATCTATTGGAAAAAGTCCCTTGTGTGATGTGTTCGATAATCTGCTTAAATTCATCAAGCACAATGCAGTCACACTGGCCAAAGAAGTTTAATAAATGCTTACGCTGTAGTGCGCTATTAATGCAGGCCGCTAAATCTTGTATAAGGTCACCTGCTACAATATCATGGTAATGCTCTACGCCCAGCCGCTCTGCCGTTGCCGCTATAATTGATTGTCTATGCGCTGTATATCCGAAGGTTTTATTATGCGTTTTTAGGTATTTTAATAGCTGTGCAGTGAACAGTGTTTTACCGGAACCCATTGGACGCGAATCAATATAAATCGCTTCACTTGTTGAAAGTATCTCTGCCGCATTAGGCTGGTTAATATCGAACTCAGGCAAGTTATAACGGACCATTGTGTGAAGTTTCCGCGTGTTGTCACTTTGTTTTCTTAGTAATTCATTCAGCCAGTTATTGTGATTTTTAGATAGCTTGCCCATGCGCTTTTCTAACGCATCAATAGTGGACTTATACGGAATTAATGGATGTTCCTGTACTGATCTCGCTATGATTGAGTTAATCGCGTTACCTGGTGCGGGTAGCGGTATGTGCTGAATATTCTCAAGCAATGTTAGCTTGTTATCAAACTCCCACGCTGCTTGTGGTCTTGCACCATTAACCTGTCCAGCAACATCTCCGCCTAAAATTAGTAGGTCGTTAAAATCAGTCGGTTTGGTGCTTAGATCGGTGAATTCAGGGAATACAACGGAGCAATTATGCTTGGTCGCTGAAGCTGTGGCCTTCACTAACCCTGTATTGATCTCGCTAAATTGGTCGTTATCAGCGCAGATAATGAAGGTGTGATCAGGGTACTTTTCTCTGAACTCAGCGATAACCGGATCAAGATTTCCCGCATTAAAACAGCATACTGCTGGCTTATTGGTGGCTTCGTAAATCGTCGCGGCTGTAGAATAACCCTCTGAAAAGTGGATTACCTCACCGTCGGCAATCGCGCCTAGTATATGGAAGCTGCCTTTTATCTCAGCCCCAGTAGTGAAACGCTTATCGCCATTATTGAATATTTTTTGGATGCCACGAAGCCCCCCTGAACCATAAGCGGGTACAGCAATAAATCCATGCCCGTACCTAACATCATGGGCTTCTACCTGTTTACGCGCCAGGTAATCACTTGTACCCGTATCAGATAATTTATTGAACTCGGCTTGAGCGACTTTGGCGGCTTTAGCCTGTGTGCTGGCCTTCTCAGCCTCGACTCGCTTTAGATTAGCGGCTTTAGCTTGCTGGAATTTCTCGCGATCTTCACTGGTTAATTGATCGGTGTTTTCTGAATAACTGCTGAAGGTATGGTTTATGCCCTCTCGAAAATCGCCATAGGTCGCGAATACAATCGTTTTATTCGATAGCGTGATCTTCTGCCCAACATACCAGCCGGGCCTTTTCTTAGAGCTGTGATCTTGTACCGCCGCATTGTGGAAACGACCATCAAGATTTACATTATCGAGAATTAGGCCAAAATTCAGTAGTGAATCAAGGCAGCGGTTGCGGTGTGTTGCATAGTCTTGCTGGGGATTAGAAACGGTTAGCTTATATGTGCAATCCGTTGCTACATCAGATGTTGATGAATTTCTATTTTGAGTCATGTTTGAATTAACATAACAAAAAGCATTACCAATCTTTGACTAAATTCACTTTGAAGATAGAATTACAGAGTAATATTATTATTTAATTGTAATAGTATTACATTTTAACTGTATAATTAGCACTTGCTAGTTGTTCTGTTAAATATCCTTTGGAATGTCAAAACGTATTTTTAAAAGTCCCTTCAAAAGAATCTTAAAAATTCGTCGCGTTAAAAAATATAAAATCGCACTGGCCATTAATTTGGTCGGTGCTTTTTTATGTCCGTCTGTAAAGGCTGATAAAGCTTAAAACCTTAAAGATATTCGTATAGTACACTCAATTATCAAGGGCATACTAAATAAATCTTAATAATAAAATGGTGAATTAAATTAAGCTGTCATCATATTTTTAATATCAATCGCTTGCGATACTTACCTATAAGTAACATTAACCAAGCAATGTCATCAGTCACGCGTTCGCGGCATCAGCTTTAATATCATCTACACCTACAAAAGTAACGGCTATGTACATCAAGAAATCATCAAAATCAATTCCTTGTCGTGCTGCCGCGTCTGCTACAGGCTCGCCATAATCGCAAAAAATTACGCCACCAAAAGGAACGGCTGGTTTATTCTGTTCAAGTTTTTTAATTCTAGCGCTCAATGTCATTCTTTTTGAGCCTCCTGCTCCAATGCTTCGATGCGTTTTGAAAGATCATCCATTTCTTGTAGCTTAGCGAGTGATGCAAGACTACTCAAAAGTTGCGTACCCGAATCCAGTGCAATGTCACCCTGGCTAATTGCTTTAACAACATCAGAACCCACGCCTGATATGCTTTTGCTCGTATCAAGCTCGAACTTTACCGGCTCACTGGATGCTTTAAGATTAGGTATTATTTTGTTTAATAAGGCAGTTGCGGCTGTTACATCGCCCTCAAGCAAAGCCTTATCGATTATCATTTGTAAAAGCTCTGGAGATTTATCCAAAATAGCTTTACGAAGCTGACCACTTACGCCTGAACCGGCAGTTCTGCCTCCAGTATTGCCACTGACGCCTTTAGCGAATGTGCCATCATGTTTACGATTCACCTGTTCTCCCCTGATACTTTAGGGGCAAGTGCCTTTTTGATTAAAACGCTGATCATTGACGACACGCTGCGACTTTCCTCAGTCGCTCGTATCTTGATTTTTTTTAACAGGCTGGGCTGTATGTAAATCGATGTATTCATAATAGTGTCCTTACTATTTAAGCTGTTGATTTATATTATATTATATCATATCATATCATATTTCAACAGGTTTGTTATTTATT
>Ga0257127_1002856_pt1 | contig 10192 bp, 7 predicted proteins | sample SI060_135mmetaG_FD_190152 | JGI IMG/M metagenome (GOLD analysis project Ga0257127, IMG submission 190152) | Marine microbial communities from Saanich Inlet, British Columbia, Canada - SI060_135m | ecosystem: Environmental > Aquatic > Marine > Inlet | place: Canada: British Columbia | collected...
ATCTCGCCGAGGGTGCAGATCTATGTTTCCGAGCTGTACATTATGGGGCCGAAGTCGTCGCTTTAATCTGTGCTGATGGCTATGTTCAACAAGATGAGTGTATACAACTCAGAAACCTTCTCCCTAAAGGAACACCCATCTACTCTTGTTCAGAAGGTATGTTACACAAATGTCTCGAGGCTAAACCTACCCCCCCTTGCGTTGCTCTAGTTCAACGTTCGCTTAAACTTTGGTCTCCATCAGCGTCTTTTGACACCCAACCAACCCTTTATTTAGGGGTTGATCGGGGTGATAACGCAGATAACTTAGGCATGCTTTTACGAACCGCAGAGGCGGCGGGGGTGACCGAGGTGTTACTCTCTGGAGGCACGGTTGACCCTTGGGGACGACGAGTGGTGCGAGCCTCACGAGGGGCTATGTTTAGCTTGCCATTATCGGTAAAAGAGAGCAGTTTTGAGGCGGTTAAGATCGCACAAGAAAAAGGTATTCAAATAATCACGACTTCAGCGAGAGCCACCGCTAACTACACCGAAGTTGATTATCGTCTACCTAGTCTTTTGATGGTCGGTAATGAACATGAAGGGATTGATGAAAACGTCGTTAAAGCCTCTGATCATTGTGTGCTCATGCCTATGTTGGGACACATTCATTCACTTAACATCGCCGTCGCAGCTAGTCTCATTCTATATGAAGCTCAGCGACAAAGAGGTTGGATTAGCGCCCGTTAACACTCTTTTAAGGATTGAGTCAATTGAGTACAGAAGTAAGTTGGACTAAGCTGGTAGAGACCGCTGCGTTGCGAATGCGTCGGAAAGCCTTTGAACATACTGTAAAATCTCAAGGAGGCTATCTAAGTCAAGTATGTTCTACAGCTGAACTATTGAGTACACTTTACCTCAAAGTCCTACAGCTTGAGGAAAGCGAAGCACCACCCTCGCCAAGACCTTTCCCTGGTCTTCCCTCAGAACGTCGGGCGAGAACTAAGATAGGTGCTGCCTATAATGGCCCTCAGTCTCCTCATCTAGATCGATTAATTATCAGTCCATCCTCTTATTCTTTAGCGGTACTCTGTGCCCTTAGCCAAGTCAATCGACTCGATAGTCGGGTGACCGATCATTACTGCCAAGATGGCGGTACTTTAGATATTTGGCCCGCTCCTTATACCCCGGGCTTTGAAACACATACAGGCAGGCCAGGACATGGGATCGCTTATGCCGCTGGAATCGCTCTTGGTCGTAAATTAAGAGGAGAAAATGGAAGAGTTTGGGCACTCATTGATGCCACAGAGCTCAAGACGGGTGAAGCTTGGGAGGCCCTACACCTGCTCAAAGCGAAACCACTTAATAACCTAGTTTTAATCATCAACGATCCCCGATTTGAAGAGAATGTCTCCTCTTGGGTAGAAGGATGGCTCAATACCTGTAAGCCATGGGAGGTTGAACAGGTAAATGGTCATGACCCCATGGAGTTATATGCGAGCGCACAAGTGTATTCACATGAAGGACCACTAATCATTCATGCCCGAACACACCCATGCCAAGGGATGGTCTATCTGAGTTTAGCAGGGTTACCTTTAGATTATGTAAGGTTCAAAAGTAGTCGTGAACGTATGAATTTTGAAGGGGCTGTTCGAGCTGAGCTCTATAAACCAAAGCGAGTGAATACATGAAACCCACCCCGAGTAAAACCTCACGTGCTATTTCGGACACACCATACTTGGAAGCGTTACATCAACTCGCAGCTGATGATGAAAATGTCATTTGTCTGACCTGTAGTGAACTCGCCAAAGCACACCTTGAAGGCTCCCCAAACCGAGTCCCTCAAAGTCTCATTCATCTCCCTGAAGGCATCTCGGCTGCAGTCACCTTTTGCGCAGGTTTGGCCTCAGAAGGTTTTAAGCCATTCCTCCACGCCAGTGCCAGCGCTCTTTCAAGAGCTGGCTATGAAGCGATCGTCAATCAGATCGCAGCCCCTCGTCTCCCCGTTCGCATCATAGGCTTTGATGCAGGACTCTCTCACCCCGGTGGTGTCGCAGGTCAAGCGATTGATGATTTATCATTGCTAAACCTCCCTAACTTTACAGTAGCAGAGCCTGGCGATGCGCAAGAGTTGATCAAAGGTCTTCCACTGCTTCATGAAATTGATGGACCTGTTTATCTTCGAGCCCCCATGAGTAAAGCGCCACGACTCTTCGATGGTCAACCAAGCTTGACCGAGCCTCGTGTCCTCTCTGAAGGCACCGATTTGTTAGTTGTGAGTATGGGGCAATGTACTGCTGAGATTCTTCGACTTAGTGATGCTTTAAAGAATGCTCGTGTCTCTATGACACACCTTCATATCTTTACGCTTCATCCGGTTCCTCAAGTGGCGCTAAAAACTCATTTTAAAGCACAAAAATACAAAGGCCTCATCACGCTTGAATCTCATTTGACTCAAGGTGGACTAGGGAGTGTCATCACCGAGTTATTTTGTGGTGAACAAATACAGGAACATCTCTTCCCCATCTATCGCTTAGGACTACAAAAGACCTTCGCTCAAGGAGGGAAACGTAATTATCTCTATAAAAAATATGGCGTTGACGTGGGGGCATTTTTAGCGGCAGTTGAGTCCATTTTAAAACGTAAAATCGGCATTAGAACGGCAGATTTACCTCCATCCCCTTGGGGAACCTCAAGTGAAAGCTTACCGATCCGATAAGTCTAATCATTGAGTTATGTATTGAGCTTCTTTAAGCTTATACTTACAATCACTGTTTAAGATGTCTTTAAAGACAGCAAAACCAATGAGACACATGGAAAGCGAACCCTACCTCCGATATGCTCACCGAAATACTTATGTCGCTCTTTGCACTAGACAGCTTTAGACTATGGCGAAGAGCGACGAATTACCCACGAATCAATCACCTCAATCAAAGCATCGAAGAACCTGCTTTACTCGAAGATTATCGAGTAATTGCGGCACCTGGTGTTACGATACCAAAAACTGTCTTGTGGCGAGCAATTCAATGGGCTGATGATGAAGGCGTGTTGGTCGCAGACTTAGTACCTGCTGGATTACCAACAGATCGACTGCTTGGGCTACTCCATCAATGCCATCCTATCGATTTTTCACAGCACCCTTTTACCTCAGGATTAACCTCAGGTGTGGCGATTTTAGTGCATATAAGTGTCTTAGAATTGGCGCCTCCCCCTTCGACCGAAGAAGCTCATGATGACACGGCTATGCTCGATTGGATCGCTTATGCTAAGTCGCTCAAGCGCTTTGCTCCTTGGGAAAGTGCCCTTCTATTCGTTGAAAGCTGGACTTTACCAAAATCAGAGCAAGATCGAATACTCGGTAAGAAGAGAGCGAAGCGAGAAATCTCTAAAGCGCTCTTTGGAACTAGTTTTGAACAGGCGAGATGGGCGACCCCAATCGTATTGATCTTGCTGATATGGTTAGTGTGGAGTGAACCGCTATGGGGTGGTTTAGCGCTGATGATTTGGATGGGGCAACCTCTCATGGTCTTATCTGGTGCTAATTTTCATTCAAATGAGGTAATGTACTCAATCCTCAGACCAATCATGGAACTGTCCAATTGGTTTCAATCACTCGGGCCGACTCGTCCAGAGGCCAGTCATCAGCATAAACATACCCTCATCGAAACCTATCAAGCGGAGATTGCCAAGGGGACAAAGCGTCTATTTCAGCCGCCCCTTCAGCGGTGTCCACTGTGTGATAGTGAGCAGCTCACTGAGCACTTGACCGTACCCGATTACTATCAGCAGAAACCCGGCCAATTTCGCTTAGATCGTTGCCTACAGTGCGACCATATTTTTCAAAATCCCCAACTAAATATTGAAGGGTTAGATTTTTATTACCGAGATTTTTATGATGGTCTTGGTGAGCAGGGTATGGATATGATTTTTGGCTCTACCGAAAATTCATATCGGCAACGTGTCTCCATGATTCGTGCTCATGGCTCGCCAAGAAACTGGTTGGATGTCGGTGGTGGCCATGGTCATTTTGCTCTGATCGCCAAACATCTCTTACCTCAAACATATTTCGACGTACTCGATCTCTCTGAAAGTGTTGAGATCGCCGAGAAACGCCGATGGTGTGATCGAGGAATCCGAGGTTTGTTTACCGAGTTAGCCGATGACCTTACAGGTAAATATGATGGGATCTCTATGAGTCATTACTTAGAGCATACGCCCGACCCTCTTGCCGAGTTAGATGCATGTACCAAAGTACTGGAGAAGGGAGGGATATTGATGATCGAAATTCCTGATCCTCAATCAAAAATTGGTCGGAGCTTTGGACGTCTCTGGCTACCGTGGTTTCAGCCCCAGCATTTACACTTCATGAACACTGAGAATCTAAGTGAAGCATTGCAAAAGCGAGGGTTTGAAGTACATGAAGTCGACCGAAGTAAAGCCCATCAAAGCGTCGACTTCTTCTTTATGGCAATCATTCTATTACAGATCTTTGCCCCCAATCCAAATGCACCTTGGAGACCTCAATACTCAGACGCACAAAAGGGCCTCTTAACCCTATGGCGTGGACTGGTCACCATTCCATTCATTCCAATCATTATAATCGCTGTTCTACTCGATAAATTAGCGCGGCCAATCTTCACCCGACCGGGCTTATCGAACACGTTAAGACTACTCGCAATTAAGGAAGAGTAACTCAACCTTATACGCTAGATGCTCAGGCATACCCTCAAGATCATACCTATTCTTTATGGCATGCTTTAATCCATGGTTAATCGGTCTAATACCTTCTTGAGTTGTCGTTCTTTATAGAGTGCGTGACGGTTATCTCCCGTATTGTTATGAGTATGGGTTTCTTGGTCGATAAGTTGGAACTCAACCAGCAAAAACACAGTATTCCCTAGTCGTTCATCAAAGGCTCGCCCCATCCAAAGCTCATCATCAATGCGCACAGGTAAATCGACGACAAAGTTAATCATTCGAAACCCTTTAGCGCTATGAGGGTTAGACGCACCATCCCGATCGGATAGACTTTGTAATCCCATCGCCAAATGAGTCAGATATTCATCTTCCTTAATGCTCGCCTCTAAATCGAGTAGGTCATTCCTTGACTCTCCAGGCACCACATAGTTAAAAGGAAAAAGATGCCGGGTCATATAATTGAGTGCTTCAAATAGTGAGGGTAGGTCTTCAGTAATAATTCGGAAGCGAATCCGATCATGAACTTCCGTGGCCAAACTATCTGATCGACATAAAAGTTTGGTCACAATCGAAGAGTGTGTTTTGCGACTTCCTTCGAACTGAGTGATCCGAATCCCACTCGCTCTCATTCCATCAATCACATTAAATACCCGTTGCTCAATCTTATAAAACAAGTCTTGAGTCGAAACCGGTAGTCTATGGAGAAGTTCTCGCCCAGCTACATGATGAATGACATGCATCACTTTGAGGATAATACATGCTTCATCTCTTAATATCCCTGGCTTACTCGCCAACATGAGTAACTCTTCAGGACGCTCTAGCTGTCGTACACCATTAGATACAAAATGACTTAACTGAGAGTCAAGGTAGTCGAGAGCTTGTCCGTATATAGATCTCAAATGAGCCCGATCTGATTCATATCTCAAGTCTATACCTGCGAGCTTCAGCAGTTGAAGGGCCTCTCCAGAGGACCGCAGAGAAAGCCGACGCCAATCGAGCGCAGAATTTCCCCGTAACACTAAACGTAACTGCTCTAAATCTTGAAGCCCTATTGGTAAGACCTCTTCAATGCTCGCCGGCATATGCGGGCTCGCTTCGTTCATATATTCTCCTGACACATTTTTACTCATCACCACACCTCATTTGAGTAAAGCACATAAGTCGTTTAAACACTATATAACTATTTAGTTTTCTTTGACAAAACGCCATATAGGCCAATCTCGTTGACTCCCTTTTTCAAAGATTTCAGGCTCGACTTGCCAGAGTTTGATATTGATCGGTTTCACACCAAGTTCATGGTTCATTAACAGATCGATCAGTCTCTCGCCATCAATTAAAGTGATGGGGGCAGCCCCCCGTTCAAAAGCAGCCTCACGCGTCCCTTTTGAAAAGGAGCTAGTGGTGATCAAAGTCCCTCTAACCGCATCAAAGCGATGTAAAGATCCTCGAAGCGCATCAAGCACTGGTCTGTGAATGGCTCTATGTTGACGTTTTACTTGAATCACTTCTCTCACCGAAGTGATCCCTAACTCTATATTAGCGATGACATCCACCCCCATATCGTTTTGCATCGGTGTGAGATGAACTTCATCATAGCCCATGCATTCTAAGAGCTCACAAATGAGCATCTCAAAGTGTTGAGGATTCATTTGATCCAATAAGATTGCAATGCTCTCACGTGCTCGCTCCCGTTGTTGCTTAAGGGCTGCCCAAACCTGCTCAAGCGCTTCTTGATCTGCGCTCGGCGCGCTCACACCTCCTCGACGTAACCATGACAGTCCTTCTTCGGTTAAACGCCAAGCGTCTAGATCACGACGCACCAACCCTCGATCACTCAAATTTTTGAGACGACTCCGTAAGGCAATCGAAAGCCATGGACGGCTCCTCCGTTTACCTAAACTCTTTAAGCGCTGTCCCCAGATCTTAAGTAATGCATCTTGATTGATTTGTGTATATTCAAGACACAAGATTAGAATCGCCAACAATCCTTCTTGTTCATCGATATGTCTCAATGCACTTTGAGTTGGTTCTTGGTTAGGTCTATCCCCTTGTCCAAGTAAAGCCATCCCTTGTTCGGTCATACGCCATCGTCCATCTTCCACGACGGTCATGAGTTGATAGCTTTCAATGAGCGCCCAACAAGACTCAAACTTTTCAGGGACGAGCAAGCGTCCACTCCCCTCCCACAGCTTTTTAGCTAGACTCGCACTACCACCCGTAAGATGGGTACGAATCCAAGCCTCAACATCAACTAACGCATGTTGTACCTCTTTAGCACTTCGCTCCATTTTCAAAGCCCGCCTTAATCCCCGCCGTAAAGACTCAACCAAACTAAAACGTTCACCATGACTCAACCTTAACAAAGAGAGAACTTGTCGGGTGAGTGGATAGTTCGTCACGGACAATTGAAGCGTAGTTTTGACGGTAGTGCCCATCTGAGTGGCGTAAAAATCGGAGTGTTCGTTGTGATTAGGAAACGAATATGTGGGTGAGCCTATCTCATCGTCTGCAGAGATCGCTTGATAGGTTCCAGTATCCAAAAGATCATACAAATCACCATGCTTGATTAAACGAGCGAGTTCGCCTCGTGTCTCTGACTCCATCTTTAGCGCAACGATTAAACGATCGGTGAGAGAATCTAGGGTCACATCCGTCACCGCTCGTGAGTTCAACAAGCGACGGGCGAGCTCTCGGGCGCTCAACGCCTCTCCACTTCGGTGTAGACATTCAATCACAAGTGAAATTAGAGAGGCGTGAGACATCATTTACTTTCTAAGGATAAGGAGAAAAGAAACCTAAGCACTCATTCTCTTTGGTCAAGACCATCCCTAGCAAGCTAGGTCAGAAGAGAAATGATGAGTTCTACCATAATTAACGATGTTCAAGATCATCCATCTACACTTAAAATAAACGTAAGTTGATCACCTTAAGAAGTCGTTGTGGAAGTATATCATTTCCTTCATAACACGAAACAGGGTCGATCTTTGATCGCTCAATTTACTTCACGTCTTTTGTCGTATAAACCACTGTAAAAAATAAGACTTTATTGATCGACCTAAAGTACTTTTTTAAGTTGATGACACCTCCCCCAAACGAACCTAAACCACTAGGATAAAAATAAAAAAGGAGTGACTTTTTTGATTATTGAAACCTTTATTGGTTTAATCATCATTCTGGCGAGTGGTCTAGCAGGCACTCAAGTATTAATCGATGAACAACCATCACTAAAAATTACTCTGCATCACTTAAATGCCTACCGAGATGTGATTGGGTTATGTGCTTTAATTGGTGGTTTATTAGGTATGTATCATAGCGTCAGTACAGGCCTATCTACGATCTACTCTCCCCTTTATTGGTTGTCATGGACGAGCTCAAATTTAATTGCTCTGTGTGTGGGCATTCATCTCGCCTACACGCTCATCGTCATCAAAGTCCCACATCGCTATTTGAGTTTCATAAAGCTCTGTACATATATTCGAGACTTGGTTGCTCAGCGAAGTCACGCATTTTGTTGGCTAGGTCTTGCTTTAGGTTCGTGGCGGGTCTTGTATCCATGGTTAAATTCGTAAAGCGCTTACGACATCATTTGATGGATCAAACTCTTAATCTACCTCGATCATAGTCGCAACCCCTTGACCAACACCAACACACAGGGTCGCTAGTCCTCGGCCTCCTCCTCGAGCTCTCAGTGCATAGATTAATGTTGTTAGAATACGTGTCCCACTACACCCAAGAGGGTGACCAAGTGCAATAGCACCACCATTCACATTAACCTTGCTTTCATCCATACCAAGTGTACGAGTCACCGCCAAGGATTGGGCTGCAAAAGCTTCATTCAGTTCAATCAGATCGAACTGTTCAATCCCACTACCACTCTTTTTTAATACCTTTTCAGTTGCGGGTACAGGTCCGATTCCCATTACTCTTGGGTTCACTCCAGCCGATGCTGAGCAACGATATGTCGCAAGAATTTCTCTACCTTCTGCTTGAGCACGTGCTCGTTTCATCAATACTACAGCCGCAGCCCCATCGTTAAGTGTAGAGCTATTCCCTGCGGTCACGCTACCACCCGATCTAAACGCCGGTCTTAACTTAGCTAACGCTTCTAGAGTAGACCCTCTCCGTGGTCCTTCATCCTGGTCAAAAAGCATCGGTTCTTGCTTACGTCTTGGTACAGAGATCGGTGTAATTTCAGTTTTAAAGGCTCCCGATTGAATTGCTTCTATGGCTTTCAAGTGGCTATTTAAAGCATAGGCATCTTGGTCAGCTCGACTGATATGATGACGCTCTACTAGATTCTCAGCGGTCTCTCCCATCCCCTCTAGCGGGAAGATTTCTGCCATCTTAGGATTAGGAAAACGCCATCCCAAAGAGCTGTCATAGGCTGTTAGATTACCACTCGCAAAGGGTGAAGCAGACTTAGGAATTACCCATGGGGCGCGACTCATTGACTCGACTCCACCTGCAACCATGACCTCTGCATCTCCACATTGAATGAGTCGTGCAGCAGTATTGATTGCGGTTAAGCCACTTGCGCATAAACGATTGATGGTAAACGCAGGTACTGACTCCGGTATACCGGCAAGTACGGTCGCCATTCTCGCAATATTACGATTATCTTCTCCCGCTTGATTAGCGCAGCCCATAATGACTTCATCTACTTCACCACCGTCGAGTCCGGCTCGATCGAGAGCACTTCGAATCAATGTTGCGGCCATATCATCAGGCCTGATCGTAGAGAGACTGCCTCGGATCTTGGCGATCGGACTACGGGTGGCAGATACAATTACCACGTCATTTGCTGAAGACATCATAGACATACCAGTTCTTTCTCTTTGGTTTTGTTAAACTTGATCGTGTCAACTCATCAAATCATTTAGCTCAAGGGAGCAGCATAAACACCGATTTCTAATTCTTGAGCACTAGGTGCATGTGATTGTTTCCGAGCTTGTGCTCTCCGAGCGGCCATCTCTACTTCTTCAGTGGCTGTTTTCTCGATCTTTTCAAGTATCAGTCCATCGACATTACGGTATTTTTTTAACCAAGACTCATAACAAGCAATTGGGTCACGAGCCCCCCAATATTGATATACATCATCATCAAATAGATCTCTCGCCTCCCGCTCATCATGGGTAGCATGTCCACCCATACGGAATGTTTTAGCGACAATCAAGCTCGCTCCTAAGCCTTGTCGTCCATGTTCAGCGGCAAGGTGAGCGGCAGCATAACAGTCGAGTACATGATTCCCATCAACCGTAAAGCAGGGGATACCATACACATCTCCCCATGACGCAAAGTGACCTTTGTGATGCACTTCGTTTCGAGTACCCAATGCGACCTGATTATCTTGGATCACGCTGATAAGAGGGGCATTAAGTGATGAAGCCACCCTCATGCCTTCATGAAATATGCCCGTAGCCGTTGCTCCATCACCTGTCCATGTGATGGCTACTCGAGGCTCGGATCTTAATTTGAAAGCGAGCGCACACCCCGCCATCACAGGCACTAAGTCACCG
>Ga0257127_1002871_pt1 | contig 10165 bp, 8 predicted proteins | sample SI060_135mmetaG_FD_190152 | JGI IMG/M metagenome (GOLD analysis project Ga0257127, IMG submission 190152) | Marine microbial communities from Saanich Inlet, British Columbia, Canada - SI060_135m | ecosystem: Environmental > Aquatic > Marine > Inlet | place: Canada: British Columbia | collected...
ACGACAGCAAAGAGCACGACAGCAAAGAGCACGACAGCAAAGAGGACCACCGCAAAGAGGAAAACTCGTAAAAAATCAATGAAACCTTCTATAAAAAGTAAGAGTTTTCAAGAAAGAAATGATTCACCTATCACTAAATCTCCTAAAAAATCAATTCGAAAATCCACACAAAAAAATAGGAAATCTAAGAGAAAGTCGATGAGAAAGTCGATGAGAAAGTCGATGAGAAAATCTAATAGATCAATTAAAAAAACAAATAAAATGCCATTAGAAACTAACTTTTTACAAACTTTAATATAAATAATTTGATAGATTTATGAAATTATTTTTAATAATACATTAATATTTTTTTCTTAAAACAGTTAAAATAATTGAGTCTTGTTTTGGTAATAATTTTTTTTTGCGTTTTTCAGTAAATTTTTGTGCTAAAATTTTATCCATACTATTTAGATAACTATGAGATGCATATAACAGTTCAAATTTGGGTTCATCAAAGGCTACTAAATCAACAGTTACTCTATAAATTTGTTTGGCATATTTTATAAAATCAGCAAATAGTTCATCATGTTCTTCAAAAATAAATGTCAATATACATTGATTTTTAACGATTGTTCTACCTCGTCCTTCTATATTGAAACTATCATAAAAATGAATATAACGACACTCTTTTGCCTTTGCCAATAAACTGGTTTTTATTTTATGTAAATTTACCGATTGTTTTAAACTTACAGATAATTCTATCATATATCCCATTTGATATATGTAAATAAAGTTTTTAATTAAAAATTAATAAATTTAATTATGTAGGGGACTTGTTTAATTTGATTGAAAAATAAGATATTATATATATAATGAGTGATCCAAGTTGGAAAAAATCAAATCAAACTAAAACATTTACGAATGTTAAAATAGATGAATTAAATTATGAGAGTGGTAAATGGAAAAATGTAAATTCTGAGCAGACTAATTCCCTATTAGTGAAAAAAACTATTAAGAAAGTAGTACAAAAATTAGATAACCAAAATGTAGTTGTTGGTATTAGTACAGACCAGCCATTTAGCAAATTATCTTTAGGAGATAATTCGGGACAAACGGCTTCTTTAATTGGTACAGATGACAGCACTTTATTTTCAGGTGAAACGAATACAATTGCTTTGCAAGAAAAAGCAGATGGTAAAAATTTACATGGATTTACATATTTAGAAGGACTTGTTGGGAAAGAGGTTACCAGTGCTACTAACACAGGAATTGGAATATCTGTTAATAGTTCAACTGCTTCGCCTGATCCAAAGAATTGTACTGTTTATATAGATAGTCAAGACTGTGTAACAATTGGAACAACCCCTAGAAACGATCCCGTTACAACAAAAAGTAATGAAATACTACCAAAAATTAAATTAGATGTGAATGCTAGTGCTCGAATAGATGGTTTTATAAGTTTTATTCCTAACTTTAACGATTCTACAACTGATCAAACGGGTGACGGTCAAAATTTGGCTTATAAAGAATGGAAAACTTCAGATATTGACCCAAACACACCTTTCAACCTTCCGCCCGGTGCATTTTTTATTGCTAATGATAATGGTAAACCAAAAATGTATATTGTGGATAGCGACGGTAATCCATCTGATGTCATTGCAAACATTTCTTTAGATGATATTGGTTCATCAGGAACTACCGATGGATTGACAAATTTGACATGGTCAAACGGTAAAATAATATCTTTAAATATGAAAGATTACACATTTACTCTTCCACCATCCACGGAAATAAATGCATCACAATGGACAAAAGTAACACAAGGAACTAATATAGGAATATTACAAACAGGAACATCAGGAGTTACTAGTACTATTGTAGTTAGATCCATTGCAAGCACATGGAATGACACAGAAGTATTGACTATCCACACCAATCCTAATCCATTTAATACCACCCCAACCGGCATCGACATCACATCAGAGCCCACACAGGAACTTTACACTATTTTAAGGTATCAAAGTGGAACAAGTGGGCCGACTTCAAAAGATTCAATTACTCCCGGTGGTTGTAGAGTGATTATGGATTATTCTGGAAAATCAAAAACATATATTGATACTAATCTTGACTTTGATACCTTTGAAGAAAATAAATTACCTCAAAATTTATTAACAGCAATAGGTGGGAATGTTGTTATTTTAAGTAATAATAAAGAAATAAAACATGAATCCATTGATGGTGTTCGACAGGAAACCGAATTAAGTGCCCATTTAGAGGGGAATAATGTATTTTCGGAAGGGGAAAATTTAAAAATACAAAATACTGATAACGATTATGGCGTGACCGATACCACAAAAACAGACGGAACTGAAGTTTCATTTACACCAGATGTAAATAGTAAAGAAGGTGGAAATTTATGGATAGAAAGACAACTTACAATTGGACCTACTAATAATGATCGGCTAAGAGCAATGATTGATATTGAAGGAGAATATAAAGGAATCCCGGCTATTAATATAGGAAGTACAACAACAAATTCAGCAACAGATTCGATTATTATTGGAACACAAGAAAACGGTAATAACATAGGTGGCTTAATTGATAATAGAAATACGCTAATTATGGGTAAAAACACCAATATTAACATTAATAACTCTATTGTCGGTGGCAGTAAAAATACAGTTTATGGTATGACTGATAGTTCTAACCGTCATAATACAACCACTACAGGGGATGACAGTACATACCATCATAATTCCGTTGTAATTGGTAATAATAATAATGTGAGAGGTACTCAAAATTATGTCTTTGGACAGAATAATAAAATTGGAGTAACAGATACTGGTAACCAAGATACAAATAATCGTTTGGTATTTAATACATTTATAGCCGGTCAAAATAACATCATAAAAAAGGATGTAACATCAAATGATGATAGTCCAGCGACCACCTTAAAACCGAGCGATAATGAAAGTTTTGTTTTAATGGGTTCCAATGCAACTATTGATTTAGATGCAGATCCTGATCTAAGATTTGCCTTCGGAACTGAAGCAAATGGTGGCTCAAATGTATTTACTATTGATACAAACGGTAATGTGGTTGTAGGTAATGATTTAAATGTAAATGGAGAAGTTTCTATTGGTAGTGTAACATTAGGTAAAAGTGCAACTGATATTATTACTGTTGGAGGTACGTTTACAAATCATATGATCCCTACATCCGACTCGACATATGATATAGGTAGTTCTTCTAATAAATTTAAAGATTTACATTTAAGTAACAGTATATCTGTCAAAAATTTAAAACTAGATGGAAATACTATTTCAAGTACTGAAGATATATATATTACACCAATAGGATCAAATAAAGTAAATATTTCAAAAGTAAATATTGATAGCGGATATATTGATGGAACTGCTATTGGTGATAATGCCCCATCATCAGGTAAATTTACTAATTTAGAAGCTACTGGTAATGTTATTTTAGGAGATGGTTCAACTTCGCCAATGGATATGGTTACTATTAATAGTTCAATTTTTTTAAATGGTCCAGTATGGGGTTCGTCCACGGGTTACACACAATTGAAACCAAATGATATTGTTTCTTCTCGTATAATTACTTTTCCAAGTACTACAACAACATTAGTAGGTAATAATACTGTAGATGATTTAACAAATAAAACATTTAAAGGTCCAGATCAATCAGGAAACGAAATAACTTATTTTTCCCCTCCTATTTACATAATCCCAGTTGCTTTTTTTGAAATGTCACTCCAAGGACCATACCAGGATTCTATATGGGAGATAGAAATTAATAGTACTGCAATTAATTATGAACACCTTGGTAACAATAATTTATTAAAAGCATTTCAAGGAATGGCTCTTGCTATAAACTTAAAACAAATTAAGGGTATTACTGCAGAAGTGCTTGAGAATAAACCAAATCCCGCAGATGATTCAACTGTTGTAATCGCGGATTTATATATAAAAATTTCAGGAAATGCAGATGGTTCTCAGTTTACTATCAAACCGACAAAATTCAGCATCAACTCCATCATCAATACAACATTGAATGGATTCAACGGATTCACATCCACTACACAGTACACAACTGCAAACGGTAACACCACTGCAGTATATACAAACGCATCAATTAATGGAACAACGATTGCTACTAGTAATATCACAGTAGGAGGGGGAAAAATATTAGACGTTTCTGCTGGCACTTTAACCTTAGCAGATGATCAAATCAGTGGAGATAAAGTAGACGGAGGAACTATCGCGTCTATTGCTATTAGCCAGTTGGCAGGAGCAATGGATTGTAATAGTAAAACAATGTCTAACGTTGATATTAATAGTGGTAATATTGGTGGGGCAACCATTGCTACTAGTAATATCACAGTAGGAGGAGGAAAAACATTAGACGTTTCTGCTGGCACTTTAACAACTAGTTCTACACAAAAAAAAGCAATATTAGAAGGGGCTAATGCCGATATTGACATAGGAAATTTTAAATTATCTCATGGTGGACCTACGCAAAATGGTCATTCTGCTACAAAAGAATATGTTGACAATGAAATATCAAACATTACTGGTGGTAGTGGTGGTACTACAACTAGTGTAAGTCAAGCCAAAAATTTGGAATCAAGTACTGCACAAAATAATCAAATTCCTTATCAATCAGCATCCAACGCGACATCTTTCAATTCGGGATTAACATTTAATGGTAGTGATACGTTAACTTGTACTAATTTTGCGGGTAATGCTAGTAGTGCTAGCACTGCTAGCACTGCAAAATCAGGAAGTACTTTAGCAAATGATATTTCTGGTAAACAAAATATTTTAACCGACGGAGCATTTGTAAATGGTGATAAAACAAAACTAGATAATATTGCAGACAATGCTAACAAATATATATTACCACCAGCCACAACTGGTGCTGTAGGAGGAATACGAGTAGGAACAAACTTAAGTATTGATGCGGCGGGTGTTCTTTCGGCACCAACAATAACAGCATCAACAACAACAATTTCTGTATCGGCACCTACCGGAACACCTGCTGTGGGTAGTTTTCATTTTAATACAGCATCAAGTAAATTACACATATATACAGGAGGATCGGGGTGGTCCCAAATTAATTAACGATAATAAAATTGATTTAATACTACTTTTATATAAAATAGTATTAAAATGGAACCACCAACTTATTTAGCCAATAAAAATCCTCACCCCCGGGATAAAAACATCATTTTTGATGAAGGTCCACACATTTACACCATTAACGGTGATAGTAATTATATGTCAGTAACGACATGGAATCATTCACATTTTGCTCATTTTGATCCAGATAAAATTATTGATAAAATGATGTTGAGTCGCAATTGGACACAAAGTCGCTATTATGGACAAACTAAGAAAGAAATTAAGAAAATGTGGTCTGATAATGGTAAAAAAGCATCAGAAGCAGGAACTAAAATGCATTATGACATTGAGTGCTATTATAACGACGAAGCCGTAGAAATAGAAGAAGATTGTGTAGAATGGTCGTATTTTGAGAATTTTGAAAAAGATTGCGGTACACACATGGAACCTTATCGCACAGAATGGATGATTTATGACGAAGAATTGCGATTTGCCGGATCTATAGATATGATATTTAGAAATAAAGACGGGACACTTGAAATTTATGACTGGAAACGTTGTAAGGAAATTAAATATACAAATAATTATCAAAAGGCAAACACCAAATGTATCAAACATCTCATGGATTGCAATTATTATCATTATGCTTTACAATTAAATACATATAAGGCACTTTTAGAAAAAAATTACGGAGAGAAAATTAACGGTATGTATTTGGTTTGCATGCATCCTAATAATACAAATGAAAACTATATTAAAATTCCCGTACCCGATTTGCAGAAAGAAGTTAGAGACTTGTTTAATGTAAGAAAGGAGATGTTAAAATGAAACAAACTTAAAAATAAACTATCTACATAATGTAAATATGGACGAAATATACTGCAATGAATATGTAAATTATCAACCAAAGGTTGAAACAAATCCTGTAACAATTTTTTTTCTTTTACTAAGTATTATACCATTAAGTGTTTTATTTACAATGATATCAGTTTCTCAGACGATGGTATTAAGTGGTTATTTACCCACAATTGAAGACGAGGAAGAAGAGGAAGAGAAAGAAATTCCCTATGATGAAAAAAATCCATTAAAAAGAAAAAACAACACAAATAAAGAACCGAATACTGAATTATTGAGTGTTTTAGAATGTACACCAAATGGCAATGTATTTATGAAATATAATTTAGATAATGAAAGTTTTGATTACTGGTCTGATTATAAAGAAATTCCTTTTCAACACCTTGAAACAGTTGCTCGAAAATATGTAAATATATTCAACTGTGCAGATCTTTATTTGTGCGAAGACAGCGGTGAAGACAGCGGTGAAGACAGCGGTGAAGACAGCGGTGAAGACAGCGGTGAAGACAGCGGTGAAGACAGCGGTGAAGACAGCGGTGAAGACAGTGGTGATAGTGGAGAAGATAGTGGAGAAGATAGTGGAGAAGATAGTGAAGAGAGTTCACCGGTTAATCAAACCCCACCCGATAGTGACGATGAGATATTTGCTAAATTCAAAAATACAGAGAAAATGAAGGAAATCATTCAAGAAGAATCTCAGTTAACCAACAAATTTAGATATAAAGGAAAATTAGTTGATATATTGGAATTTAAACAGAGAAAAAAAGAAGAACCTAAAAATGTTTCGTTTAGTTCATGGAAAGGAATTTTCTAAAGTTAGTGCGTTTTTTTTAGTGCTCTTTTTCTAGTGCGTGTTTTTTTGCGTTTTTTATTATATTTTCTACGAGAACCTCCTTTTTTAATAGAGGTTCCCGATGGTGTTTGCTCAAGAGGTGTTTGCTCTGGAGACGTCTGCTCTGGAGGCGTCTGCTCTGGAAGCGTCTGCTCTGGAGACGTCTGCTCTGGAGGCGTCTGCTCTGGAAGCGTCTGCTCTGGAGGCGTTTGCTTTGGAGGCGTTTGACTAGTTAATCCTTTTGGCATCATTGCTTTTGAAGCATCATCTTTTTTTTTTAATTCTTCAACAAATTTTTCTTTTGATAAAGTTTCAGCAGGATCAAATTTCAATTGTTGAACTGTAGCATTGATTTCATCAAATTTATTAGTCACATCAGTATAAGTGTTATATGCCCCTAACCCAAAATCAATAAAACTATCTACCGATTCTAACCCCGGAACATTTGTCTTTCTCAAAAGTTCTAAAATTCTATAGGTGGTTTCTAGAATAAGAATTAAGTTGGTTTCTACAATAGCCTGTCCACTTTGGACTGCACTTGCTACACCTGAAATAGCGCTCCAAGTATTACCAATTCCAGGAATACCGGTAATAACATTTTCAAGTGCATCTGTAGCACCGTCTCCCGCACGTCGCAAACCTTCTTTCATACGTTCAATTAAGTCTGCTTCGGCTTCATCTATAGCAGGTTTCATTTCTTTTAGAGTAATAAGCGCTACAGCCAAAAAAGGTTTGAGTGCAGAATCATTTAAAGCAAGAGCAACTTGTTTTATATTTTCTCTAATAACAGGATCTTCTAAAATATATATCATGATCATAGTTAAAAGGGTAGCATTATGTTTGGCTTTATCAATATTCTCATATAATTTATCTGGATCAGTTAATGAAACTCCTAATAATTCCAACATCCTGTCCATTATAGAAACGAGTAATCCTATAAACTTAGATACTAATCTCCTGACAACTGCTATAGGAGGATCTGTAGACAATCGTAAAATAGATTGACCAACATTATTTGAGTTCATAAATTCATGTTCTACCATTTGTTGAATACTGGGGTTTTCTTTCGACATTATTAATATATCCTTATACTTTATTTTTTTTTAACCAACTCAAATATCCAATACTTTTTTCCAAGTCAAATGAAGAACCTAAATCTTCTTTGGCAATTTCTAATGCTTTTTTTTCAATATCACTAAGACTCTTCACATATGATGATATGTTTAATGATTGTTTTTTATTAATTTGTGATGGTTTTTTATTAATTTGTGATGGTTTTTTATTAATTTGTGATTGTTTTGACGACATATGTTGATAATATAGTGGATATTATATTTAAATTATTAATATCAATTTAAATTTAAGAAAAATAAAATACTAATTTTTCACTGTTTTTTTTAACCATTTTTGTTAATTTATAATCAACCGTATAATTTGAATTTATCAATAAATCCATAGCAACTTCTATTTCGTCTGATTGAATAAAGTCCCCTGATTCCGGATTAATAAAAGCAAATAAGCAATGTGCCCTAGTTTTACAGTCGTAATCAAATTGTGATAATCTTTGTCTAGGTAATTCTTTTATATATTCCTTAAGAGGTGAATTATCTGGTTTTTTATTAACAGTTAATATTTTTACATAACATTTATTTATTTTATTAAGAAATACTTCTTCTTGAACCTTGAACACAGGCATATATAAAATAATCATAATATTAAAATTGAAAAGAAAAATAATATAAAAAATTATATTATTAAAAATGGATGATCGAAAGATATTTAGATTTAAATTTAGTAATAGTTTTAGTCAAAAATTAGAACAATTTACCAGAATACATAAATTTGATAAATCGAAAGATTTTAAGGAAGCATGGAATGAATGGAAAGATGATAATAATAAATCAATAACCCAAGAACTTGAATATCTAGAAAGTAAAGGATATGAAGGTGATATTTATCAAAAAATTTATAAAAGCGCAAGATATTATCATAAAAATAAAAGTGATAAAAAAGAAGACGAGGTCCATAGAAAAAAATATATTGGTTTAGATAGAACCATCTTAAAAGAAATGGACACACAAATATTGATTCATTTGCGGTCAGAAGATAGTAAACCTTCTTCTGGATTTCAAGATTATATGGAAAATATGGAGAAAAATACATTAGATAATGAAGTAAAAAACCTTAAAAATAATGGATATAATACAAAGGAAGAACTTTTAATGAAATTTAAAAAAACATATAAAAATAGATATTTTAGACACGTAAACTATTAATTAGAAAAAGTATTTGGTGTGATATTTTAGAGTTATTAATAAAAAATTATAATATGTTTTTTTATTAATATGATAGGTGGAAAAATGTTAGCAAGTGGTGGATATGGATGTGTTTTCAGCCCAGCCATAAATTGTGATGGAACTGCATTAATATCTACTAAATATGTCAGCAAAGTCCAAGTATATAATAAATATGCTATAAGAGAAATTAAAATTGGGAAAAAAATAACAGAAATTATAGGATACACTACTCATTTTGTTCCTATTATTAAACACTGTCGTGTTGAACTGGGGGAAATAGAAGATAAGGATCATGGTAGATGCGAAATCTTCAAAAAAAGGTCCTCTAATAAATTTACAACTATGAAAATGCCATTTATAAATGGTACTGATTTTATTGATTTTATGATCAAAAATAAAGACAATGATTATATAGTTAACAAACTTATATCTAGTTATAATCATTTGCTTTCTTCCATAAATAAATTAATACAAAACAATATCTTACATTTTGATCTGAAAGGAACGAATATATTATTTGATTATGATTCAAAACTTCCATTAATCATCGATTTTGGACTATCTTCGGTAATAGATATAGATAATATATCAAATGATCAAATGAAAGAAATATTTTATGTATTTGGGCCTGATTATTATATTTGGCCTCTTGAAGTACATTATATTGCATACTTAATAAATGAAAATTCTAATCCTACCGATGATGATTTAATAGATATTGTAAAAGAATTTGTTGATAATAATAAGGGATTAATACAAAATTTCTCTCCGTTTTTTATTAAAAAATATAAGGAAAAATGCGTGAACCAACTAAAATATTATAATTCATTTCAAACATTTGAAGAGCGTAAGAAATATATCATGGGTTTTTGGACTACATTTGATAATTATTCATTATCAATTATGTATTTGAAATTTATCCATTTTATAAACACAAACGGGTATACAGATAACAAATTTATAATACATTTTACTGAATTATTACTGCAAAACATAGATCCAAATCCTGAAAATAGATTAGATATCTCGGATACTATACAAAAGTTTAATGGGTTTCTAAC
>Ga0257127_1002874_pt1 | contig 10161 bp, 7 predicted proteins | sample SI060_135mmetaG_FD_190152 | JGI IMG/M metagenome (GOLD analysis project Ga0257127, IMG submission 190152) | Marine microbial communities from Saanich Inlet, British Columbia, Canada - SI060_135m | ecosystem: Environmental > Aquatic > Marine > Inlet | place: Canada: British Columbia | collected...
CGCTGATACTTAAGTTGGATTTACAGTTGGACCATCGTAGGGTGAAACTCCTTACTATTGATTTTACCGGGTTCAGACCCAAACCCTTGTTAGTTAAAACGGCGTTTTAAATATTCAAGGGTGTAAATATACTATTAATGAGATTGAAGAGTTGGATAAAGAAACTATTAAAAGTATCTACACAGAATGGAGAGAAGAAGAAGCCACCCGCCGAAAGGAATTAAGACATCTAAAGTCCGAAAAAAAAAGAGCTTCAATGGCAATTCGTTCACATGAGGAAAATCCAGAAAACCCCAAGAAACAATCTCGTAAAAGCAATATCGACATTACCGACTCTCCTTTTAAGCTCACGTCGCGCGTCGTGGCAGGAGTGAATGCTTCTGACGATTCGGAACTTTTTAATATTCACGGAAAAAATCTTTTCGCGGAAGAAGAAGATTTTCATAAACTAGCACATGGTCACGATGAGAATATGATTGGGGTGAACCCATCCTATTCCGATAACATTAACGAACAAGATGCATTAGATTTATTTGCAGATATCAAAGAAGATCCAAAATGAAAATCTTTATCATAATCGTAATATAATAATTTGATCTCTTATTATTATATTAAACTCTATGTCAACACATGACAATTAGATTGAGTATTTATTATCATACTCTATTTTTCTCGTGGTAGGTTAGCTCAGATTTTTTGCATTTTCCGAAACAGTATTGTACAAAGCAAGAGTTCTTGCACTTGAGTCTGTCGTGTTGACATACTTTGGCATCCAAAAGAACGGAATTATATCCCCACAATTTTTATATTCACTTTCAAAAATGTATCTATAATATTTTTGTTCGTTCATAGTTGGAGGATTATGGGTTACCTGCGACCAGTCAACACTATTAATTTTTTCCATGATAGATGGCGTATTATCTATCTTTTCTTGGATAATTTCAAAAAGCGATCTGGCTGTATTTGATACTCCATCACTGAACGCCTCTTTTGTTCGCCACAAGATTTCATCTGGTAAAAGAGGCTTTCCTTCCGATGACACACAATGCGGCGATGAAAATGATTTTCGGAGAAGATACTTCTCTGGCTGATCTTTATTTGAATGACATCTTACGTTAGGATGAATACTTAAGTAATAGTCCACCCACGATCTATCGAGAAATGGTGTTCTCGGCTCAAGACCATGAGAAGAAATACACTTGTCAGATCTAAGAACGTCAAAAGAGTAGATGTTATTAATTAACCGGCGACATTCTTTGTCAAACTCAATGGGATCAGTGCACGCATGCATGTATAAATACCCACCACATAATTCGTCAGATCCGTCTCCATTAAAGATTACCTTGGCGTCGCTATGTTGAGAAATATATTTACCAATTAAATAGTTACCGATTGATGCCCTTACTGTTGTGGTATCGTAACTTTCAATCGTTTTAATTACTTCTGGAATGGCATCAAAAAAATCTTGTTCGCTGAGAACAATCTCGGTGTGGTTCGTTCCTAGATAGTCTGCCACCTTTTTGGCATAAAAGAAATCGGCAGCACCTTCAATGCCAATGCTATAAGTTTCGAGAGGAGTATCTACTTTCAACACTGTTTTGCGAACCTCATTTACTAAGGCGGTGATGAGACTACTGTCAAGTCCTCCCGAAAGAAGACATGCAACTGGTCGATCGGTGACAAGTGTTCTTTTTCTAACTGCGTCTTTTAAATAAGATTGAACATTGTCTATTACCTCCAGATGGTAATCTATCATAGGTTTCTGCACCATGTTCGTTCTAAATCCTGGTCTTGTGTATTTGACATTTGTTGTATTTATAGAGGGTGTCCAGAAATAAGTATCTGACATTCGATATTTTTCTTCAATAAACTCACTATATGTTCCAGGGCGAACTTGCGAGATTTCTGAATGATATAAAATATTTTTTAGTGAAATAATACTCTTCATTTCGGAAGCAAACGCATATGTATTTGACAGGATTTCCGAGTGTGGGGTATTCAATGTTCTATCTTGTGATTTTTTTGAAATATATTTTGGCGTCAACATATACATAGGACGAACACCATAAGGATCGCGTGCAATAATTAACCGGTTTCTTTTTGTAGATCTGGCGGTGTCTGTATTATTTTGAGTTCTTTTGTCTAGAATAACAAATGCGAACACTCCATCTAACATATCAAGTGTTTGTTCAATACCATATCGAATATATAAATGAAGTATTACTTCACAATCTGAGTTTGTTTTAGGGATGCACCCTGGAATGAGTTGATACAGTTCTTTATAGTTGTATATTTCACCATTGCAGATAAGATATACCCCATCTAGTTCGATTGGTTGATTTGATACTTCATCAATCCCGTTAATTGCAAGACGGTGAAATCCTAGAGTAACATTCTCGTCAACATTGAGCAGTTTAGACATTTCTGGCCCCCGACCTTGGCCTTTTTTAAATGAACATTGAATAATATGTTCATCTATTCGTGTCTGACTGCTCATTGTCGTCCTAATCGTTTCATCATTGCCAGAAACATATTCAGGAGTATCGTTGTTATTCAAAATGCAAAAGATGCCACACATGTATATTGCAAGTATAAAGTACATTACGTGAAACCTTTAATATTGTATAGGTGAATGATTATTATTTTATGTAACAATCTCTTGTAAAAATATATATAATATGTATATAGACTAATATGAATACAGAGAACACTCAAACTGTTTCTGAAATAAACAATCAGACAAACGAGAGAGTATATGATCGAAATCTTCCATCTAATACGCTTCAACCTTATTTCTCTCTTCGACCAACTCAAACAAAGTTCACAAAACTTATGACTAGCACAGCACCCCCCTCAAGCACTGTTCCATTACAAAAAGTCCCCCAGTATAGCCCACATTCAACTTTTTTTCCTGCGAATGCGAATGCTCCATGGAGCGGATTTTCAGGAAACATTGATGTTGAGTCTGATATGAGAAATCAGTTTTTTGCATTACAATCATGTCCCCAAGCAACATACGTCCCAGGAAGCTCAAGTGATTTATATACATTAAGATCATTTGCCCACGAAGCAAAACCGGATGTTCAATCACATCCGTTACTTTTCAATGAAGAGAGATTTAATATGTTTAATCCAAATATGACAAATACTAGTAAAGGAGTATTTAATAATCATACCAGACAAGATATAAAAGATAGTGATATATAATTATTCATCAAAAGTATAGTAGGTTAGGTATTATTGAACTACAAAAGAAAATCTTTTTGTAGTATAATGGCAAGGACTAGAAAAAATAAGAAAAATAACTCTCAATCAAAATCCAAGAAAAGATCGCGTTCGTCAAAATCTAAAACTTTGAAAAAGTTACAATGTGGACCAGGGGGAAACAGTAAAAAGTATACATGTATAAGAGACGAGTCGATATGTAAACTTAAAACACTATGGAATAAGCGTCACCCAGATAATGTAATTAAGAATGGAAATATTAAAAAGACATGGAGCCAACTGAAAAAGAAACTACAAAATGTATGTAATAAAGAATCGTGTTGGTTAAAGCAAAAGTTTGCAAAGAAAGGACTTGGTAACGAACTTAGTGTAGCTTTTGCTCCTGCGTCTCCTGAAAAGTGGAAAAAGAACCCGACCGAATGGCTATCTAGTAATGATATAATTTCCGTAATGAAACAATATGAAAAAAAATATAAATGCTTCGAGTTTATAGGACCATCACCCATTGACTATGATACCCATAAAATGTACGGAGAGTGTGTGTGGGAAGAACTATGCCACTTTGATTTAAGTGATCAAATAAAACGAGGGAAAACAAAGGTGGGGGTTATTTTCAATCTAGATCCACATTACAAGGGTGGGTCACATTGGGTCTCTCTTTTCATAAATATTAAAAAGCAAACCATATTCTTTTTTGATAGTGTTGGAAAGACAATCCCGAAACAAATCAAAAAGTTTGTTGATATGATAAAGCGACAAGGCCTTCATCTACCAGACAAAGAACAGGTAAACTTTAGCTATGATGAGAACCATCCACATGAACACCAGATGGATGACACAGAATGCGGTGTTTATTCATTATACTTTCTTATTCATATGTTAGAGGATAAACACACCGCAGAGTATTTTAAAACGCGTGTTATAACAGATAAATGTGTTCAAAAGTTTCGAAAGGTGTATTTTAATGAATCGTTGTAATAATATATAAATGCATCTATGAGTAATATATAATAAATTATATAAATTATATACTATATTATGACAACAGTAATAGATATGATATCAAACAATAAAACAACAAACGCGTTTGTAAAGGAAGCCAATATAGAATTAGTATGGAATATAATTGTTAATAATCCAGCATTTAAAACAAGTATAGAAACAAATGGCAACGAAGGTAAACAAAAATTAAGATCATACTATCTTGAGCATGTTCGCATATTTGTGGAAGATAATATTTACAACACATCAAATATTGTCAACTTCAATAAAAAGTTTATAGGTTATTTTATAAAAGGATTTCAGTCTCCCAATCTAGATGATAGCCGTGCGAATAACGATAATATCAATCAAGGAGGTAACGATGTATCTGCTGCAAAATTATCCATTGATAGTAGTTCTGATCTAGGAAAAAATGCTATCACTATCGAAGAAATTAAAAATGAACGACTAAGCGAGTTTGAAAATAGATATCAAAAAATACAAACCGATTTTGATGTATATAGAAAGACTGAGGTACCCGAAGGTATTGATTTTTCTGAGAAGAAGAGAGACGCTCCTATTAAAGATGTTGAACTTACTCAACAGATTACAAATACCAGCGAGGAAAGAAAAACCCAAGAGGTAGAAATTTCGGAAAAAACAGCCGCTGATCCAACGAAAGCATTGAAATGGTTAAACTTGAAAGATCCACCCAAGGGTCTTATACCTGAACCAACTATATTTGATCGCCCTCCTCCTCACCCAAACAAAAATGACCTAATTAGTAACGAGAGTAATTCAAATAATTCTGTTGTGATGAAAAAAAACTCAAATAATGAAGACGTTCCAGTTATGTTAGTTAAAAACGCGCCCACCAGTGAACCCACCAGTGCATCAACATCTGACAGTAACAAACATGAAATTAAACACTTACATGATATGGTTATTATGTTTAGAAATAGAACAAATATGTTGTCTAAAAAAGTAACTCAACTCACCGACAAGATAGTAGAACTTGAAACAAAGTTTGAAAATCTATCCAATCCAACCAATTCAACCAATTCAACCAATGTATGAAAAAATCTAAAAGCTTTGAAAGTGTATTTTTATTTACGCAATAAAAATACATTATATACACCATTGTCACGCACAGCTATCTAACTACTTTCCAAAGAAGGATGACAACTCTCGCATACCCTGTTTTTGAATGTTTGCTTTGTTAATATATTTGTCAAACAGAAGAGCCTTCACTTCTTTATTTTTCAGTGACTCTAATTTGTCTTCAAACTTTGCTGGATCAGTATCTCTTTCCAACTTTTTAATATCACTTTTAAATCTTGCAATCTTGCTTGATTTTCCTTGCATCTGCCATATCTTTTCTAGAACGAGAGCAAACACTTGCTGCACTGGTTTCATTACTTGATTTGTAATATAAAACGCGTAGTCAATCTTTATCTTATTCTCGACAATAAATGTGGGTGTTTCTATTTTATCTCCTTGAAGAGCCGTCTTTTTAGGATTGTGGATATATACATATGGAATGCGATCTCCCGACGCAGGTTTGTTTCCAGGATCTCGAGCAGTGATCCTGTCGGCGAGAACCTTATGTGCGATCTGCTGAGGATTTTTATAATCTGATCGAATAGACTTACTTATGATTAACTTGTCCATGGAATACTTTTCATCCACTAGATTTTGGATCGATGACTGGAGGAAATCGATTGCCTTCTTTATGTCTTGTTCCTTCATAAGAATGTCAATGATGCCGCCATATATATCCTTTACAATAGGTGCATTATCTCGCCGCTTTAATACAATTCCCATCTCTTTGCGGTTACCGTTATTTGGATCTTCTTCATACAACATGCCCACATACCGCTTCTTGCTTAAAAGACAGAATGGCATAAACGTCTTTTCATACTCCAAATCGTGTGGCTTCTTTAAGAACTTGGTTGCCATTTCACCTGCCTTCTTTGCAAGTTCAATTGTCAGCTCTAATGCCTTTTTTCCACGAATGGGTGTTCCGTCTAACTCTTCAAGATTGAATGTAAAGAATACAGAATCAGTGTCCCCGTACACATACTCTGCTTTGGTGCGAACCTTGCCGTACTTCATGGTATCCATTACAGCATCACCATAAACTTCTTCAATAAGACGCTTTGCATAAGTTAGCAACTTTCTGCCAATTGCAGTCGTTGATGCTGCGATATCTTTTTCATAAAATGTGCTTGTTTTCGCACCACATTGTCCATACAAAGAATTAGCAGTAACCTTATACGCAAGCTGACGCTTGTCAAGCACATTCTTCATAAAGTCATCTGTTTGTTGAGGAATAAGTTTACGGGTTGACTTACGAGCTTTCAACAACTCTTGTAGAATTGATGGCATAATTCCCTTTCCTTCGGGGAACTGTGCAAATCTGCATATCTTGTATCCTTTTTTTACCTTCACTGCTGCAGAGCTTGGGGTTTTCTTGACATACTTGTATGTATCATAGGTCACATCCACATATTCGTATCCTGGAAGATTGTCGTAAATAAACGTAGACTTATCACTTTCACTAGTTTCGCCAGTTACCATAACTAGTTTACCGTCTAGATCATATTCCTTTGTCCACACCTTACTATCGTGAGACAGGTTTTCACTAATCATCGACGACGGATACAGTGACGCATAGTCTACGCATGCAACAGGATTATCTAGATATAAATCACTCTTCGGATCAAGAACAATCGCTCCTTCATAACCATCGTCGTTCAGTTTTTTTGCAATATCTGGAATAAGAGTGCCATTTTCGCGACACTTTTTGCCGACATAACTTGTTAGTTTAATGCCCTGCCCCCTTAAGATAAGGAAACTTATTGGCACACTGCAAATATTTGCCATCTCTACAAGACCCGTGATGGCATCAACTTTGTTTAACAGGTATTGAACCAAGTTACAATCCTGAATACAATATTTTGCAACAATCGCTCGGTCTTTTGCATCTCCTTGGGTCAACCGAAAGATATCCTTTGGAGTAACATCGTCTTTTGCCAGAGCCCATCTCACTTTTTTTGACATATCTGGATCAATCTTTGCAGATAATGTGAAACTTTTAGTTTCGGGATCTATAGAGGTTACCATAAACTTCGCTCCTGCGTTGTAATAGTCTGTGGAATGTCCGATTTCTTCAAAATGTACATAGCTTCCAACAAGCAATCCTGTCATATTTTTAGTTACAATCCTTGTCTCTACATCAGCACCTTCTTCACTATGTTGCAGGTTGATTACATAATCTCCAATAAAGTGCCCAGCAACGTAATCTAACTTATACGAAACAAGGTTTTCTTCTCTTCGAAAATGATTATATAAATCTAGTTGAATACGCCCAGGCATCTTGATATATCCAAGATCATGCGTTCCGCTTGCTAACGTAATACTGCTATGTTCAATATCGTATTTTCCAGTGTTTTCATCAAGCGACCCACACACGTGATCTTTAAGTTTGGATATTTCAATAAACTTTGCTGCACAACCAGTCTCTTGTGCACGTAGGAACATAAAGTTATAATCAAATCCAAATATGTTATAACCAATAATAATGTCTGGATTTTCGCGAACTACTAACTCTCGCCATGCAAGTAATACTTGCTTTTCTGTTTGATATGTTTCTATGTCTGTGTTTTCAATACCAAGATCATCACATGTATCTAACACTATACAATGATTATAATTAGGTTTCTTTTCTCCGTATGTCAAGAATGTCGACCCAATGAAAGTCACTTTATCTCCTTCTACTGGAGGAAGATATGAACCAAATATCTCAGTAAGATGATTGATCTTTAATTCTCTTGTTGTAGATTTCGATTTGATTAATTCAGAAACACTTGTCTTATTTACACTACTCGTTGCAAGTCGTTGTCCAGATCCTTTTAATGAGATCGTTTTTATGCTAGACTTTTTACTTGTATCATCATCATCATCTCTTTCTTCATTCAGATAACTTGCATTTCCAGTATCAGCATCATTCATGCTATTATTCGCATTTTCAAATGCTTGCATGAGTGTATGTTCAGAACTAAGCGGAACGTGGTTAACATTTTCAATACTATGCGACATAATATTTTTAACTGCGTTTTCTACCTTTTTAAGAGTAGGCATCTTTTTGGGATATACTGTATCGACATGTAGTTTAAATAAGTCTACAATCAATGTTTTATCATCGTCATCGTCATAATCTACAGTTTTATGGTTCAACATACCAAATCCGTGCAATATCGAATAACGGATAATTTCTTCTGGATCAAGATCAATGTCAATCTTGTTTTGCACATCGATAATATTTGTTGCCAGTTTCTTGTATGTTTTGATAGGAACAGGAAAGTCACCATGACTACTACTTGCTTCAATATCAAAACTCATAATCTTGAGTGGAACGCGATCTTCCTTGTCTCGTAGTGGAATAATATCGCGAAACAACAACTCGAACTCGTAGTCACAATGGGTAGTCTTTTCGCATTCTGAAACACAAAGCGTCTTATTCTTAGGAAGACCTACCCAACCAGACGGGCTCATGTTAGAGATATGAAAGAACCTTAGAAGTGGAGGAATAAACGATTCAAATATCTCAGTCTTACATGGTTTTCCATTTATTGAGACGTGATACCCGTCTGCCAGAAGCCTGCGATCTTCATCGAACCACACATTCTTTGCCTTATTCATTGCCTGAATATTTTCAAACTTGATCAACAAGAATGTATTCTTCTTTCCAGCATCAAATCCATAGAGCTTTTTGTGATGCACTATCTTGACACTGACAATATTATTTTCATGATATTTTCCTACCTTCTTTTTCAAATGTGTTACAAACATCGTCTTTTCTCTTTCTCCCCATTTGTCCCCAACTTTTACGTAGAAGAATGGTTTAAAATCACATACCGTAATAGAACATGACTTTCCATCAACGTTTTTTCCAAACATTTGAACAGTAAACGTTTTTTGAGGAGGTGGTTTATATTTATTATTTTCATCATCTTCACTATCAATCTCATCTACCTTATTGTAGAGATGAAAGTCAAATATTCTAAACTCGTAGTTATCGCTAGTCATAGTTTGGTGTACTATAGAAGTTTTTAGGTTATTTCCGTAAGTTAACTTACTCAAAAATGTCTTATTAACAAACACCAAACTATAAATTATTAATCAATTTATACTAGTTATTGCAATATAACCTACTTTTACACCATTTGAATATTTTAGAATAATATGTAGTAATATACATATATATATATATATATAAGATGGCACAACTTACAACAGGATATGGTTCACCACCGAGCAAACCATCACTGGGTAATCTTACTATGCGTAAGATCGGCAAGGGAATCGCAAATTATTTCGGAAGAGAACACACTACGAAAAATGTAAATAATTTTCAAAAAACTCTTGTAAAATATATACACGAAAATAGTTCGAGAGAAACAGATGAACTGGCCAAATGGGGTAGAATAGATGATAATGTTCCGATGGATTGGAGGACACTAATATATATTACTCAAGCAGAAATCAAAATGCGCCAGCCAAAAAAACAATACCTACGATACCGGTATGATATAATACAGCAGCGTATAAGTTGGATGAAATGGTGCATTCGGAGCGGTTATAATATAATGGCAAAATATCTGATAAATGAATTCTATTCTGACTATTCACTTAGACAAGATGGTTATTTAGATGATAATTTTCTTCTCATTGCACTGGAAAACGATAACAAAGAAATAATAACTGAGTTACTGAATAACGGAGCAGACCCAAATATAAAAGATGAAACAACGGGAAAAACTCCTTTACACCCTTGAAGATTTAAAACGCCTGTTATTATATTACAAACTATATAAAGGAATACTACTAATCATAGTAAGCAATAATGAAGAATAATGGGGTTGCTTCTCCTGTTTTACTGGATTTAGGTGA
>Ga0257127_1002888_pt1 | contig 10122 bp, 6 predicted proteins | sample SI060_135mmetaG_FD_190152 | JGI IMG/M metagenome (GOLD analysis project Ga0257127, IMG submission 190152) | Marine microbial communities from Saanich Inlet, British Columbia, Canada - SI060_135m | ecosystem: Environmental > Aquatic > Marine > Inlet | place: Canada: British Columbia | collected...
AATGCATCAACGGTTCTCAAGTTAGCAGCTGGTGCTCTCTCGAGAGGTGGTACAATAGTGCCAATTAGTGATGTGGCTGTGATATCAAGTTCATCTGCAGTAGTATATGGTTCAGGTAATGTATTGTCCTCGTATTCTACGGTGACTGTGTCACCTTCTGATACTCTGAGTCTATGACCGGAAGAATCGTTAGTTACTGTAAAGAATACAGTTCCTTCGAAAATTCCAGTTGCCTCATTAGTTTCAGTTACAGTAAGGTCAATACCTCCGGCATCGGAGTCAGACCAAGCGTCAACTTTAAAGTTGTCGATTGCCTCTGGATTTAAGTTCATATCTGCGTCAATTACTCTTACAACACCTGTTCCGCTTGCTGGATAGCTGGCCTCGAGCCATTGTACCTCACCGATATTCCATCTAATTAATGCTGAACCTACAACTGTTTCATCCTCTGAGAATTCAAAGGAGACAGTAAGTCCATCATTATCAGTGGTTGCTAATTTACCCTCAGTTGGTCCTTTCTGTGCAGAAATGGATTGTGTTGAGGTTAATGCTTTAGCAGTTCCAGAAATATCATTTGTACCGTCGCCGTCTGCATCATGTTGGAAACCTGTGAGTGTTACTTCACCGATAAAGATACCGGTATCAGCACCTGATTCAACAAGTTTGTAGTGGGCTAATTCGTTACCTCTGGTAGAAACCTTTAATGGGTCACCAACAGTGTTACCAATTTCGTCAACTAAACCGCTGTCCATGTTATGGTCAGGGGCTACAACAGTGATGTAGACTTTGTCAGTCCATGTGTATACTTTTTGATCGAGTTCTATTGTTGCACCAAAGTTAGAAGTATAGACAGTCAAGCCAATATCTTCATCCTCTTGTCCAACATAGTCAGCTCCGGCTGGACCCCAGTCGGTATATTCTAAGTCGATTTTCTCTCCTCTATCTAAGTTATTTGAACTAATTGCTGCAGGGATTTCTAGGACTACTTGGAAGATTCCAGTAGAGTCACCAGTTTCTCTGAGCTCAGATGGTTCAGGATCAAAGGTAGTGGATTGGTCTTGAATAGATACGGTTGCAGCATCACTGTCCCACTCGATTAAATCAAGTGTTAAGGATTGTGCTCCGTCATTATCAAGATCAAAGTCTGGCTCAATTAAGGTTAAGATCATATCTGAACCAATTAAGTAGACTGATTTATCGGATTGTAATACACCGTTTCTAAGGTCAAAAGTAGCAGAGTCAGTTACAGTTTGTTTCTTACCAGAAGCATCGTAGTTATCTGTGTATTCTACAGTGATAATATCACCTTGTAAGATACAACCATCACTAAATACACTTGGACAATCAGTTGCTGGTCCAGATGTATATGTGACTGTTTGATCCCACTCGAATACACCAGAATCTGGCGATACTTCTACGATAGCACCATTACCGGTTAACCCATCAAGGGATCCGGATGTAGTGTTACCAGCAGTGGCAAGGAACTTACTTGAAGAACCTCTTTCAATATTAATTGTAACGTTAGCATCTGTGATTTTATCTTCACCAGAGGCGGAGACATTGTAATCAGCATCTGTTACTCTAACGTGTATGACGACATCACCTTGGGCTAATGCTGCACTACCAGTTGCAGTAGCGTGCTCTGCAAATCTAGTATCAGCGGCATCTGCACCATAAGGTACTGGATAAACAGTTCTATCAAAAGCAACAGAACCGGTGTTTGCATTAATGCTTGCACCTGCTCCAACTTCAATAGATTCACCAGAAGCGTTTCTGAAATCTTGATAGTTAACTTCCATATCTGTACCAGTTACTCCATTAATGGTATCATCACCACTATGACAGAAATTGGTTGGGACTTGGAAGGTACCTACAAAGAGACCAGAATCAGCAGCAGTCTCTACTAATGTAAAGCCTGTTGCTTCAAGACCGTTGTCACCGACTATTGTGCCAGTGGTTTCGGTACATGCAGCGTCATCTGTATTTACCCAGTATTGATCGTCAAATGTAATATCGAGAACTAATCCAGCGGTCGTAGCATCACCAACTTTATCGTCAGTAGATGTTATGTACACATCGATTAGTGAGGTATCTGTATTCATATCTTGATCATCTAATGTAACAACAACAGTATCTGCAATCTTGTAATTCTCTGAATCAAATGAAACTACACCATTATGTGTTGGAGCTTCTTGTTGATCAGCGATTTGTGTACTAACACCATCTGCTCCTAAATCATAATAATTGATTCTTGGAGAATCCTCGTCAGTCATATCTTGTTCAACAATAATGTTGACAGAAGATGAGATTGAATCAAGGGTTGTGTAGGTTGCATCGGCATTAATGTTAAGTTGATTTAACATTGTATACTCGACGGTACCTTCAAATGTTGATGTGTTATCACCAGTTTCCTCTAATTGGAGTCTGTAGATTGCATTATTGACACCTGCACCAAAACTAAATACATCAGCCACGAATGGTGCTGTATTTAATGTTGCATCAGCAGTAAGTGTTACGTTAACATTCATTGCAGCACTAGTTTGTTGGTCTGCTGCGAAGATTTCTACAATTCCTTTGCTTTCAAAGTCAGCGCCGCAAGCGACGTTAAGCATTGAACCAGCAGTGCCGTTCACTAAGCAAACTTTTGCTACTGTTTGTGTTGCATTGAAAGATGTGAAATCGAAGTTAAAGTAAGTATTTACTGTGTCAATGCCATTTATGTCAGCACCACTATATCCAGTATTAATAGTCACATTTTGACTATTACCTGCTTTGATATCACTACCATAACCACCTCCACCAAGACTATTACTAGGATTATCATACCATGTAATATTGCTGAATTTGGATGTTATAGATACTTGAGCATCATCGACAGCCACGGTTAGTGGACTACCAATGACTAATGCTGGTACTAAATGACCTTGTGTTGTATTCACTAAGAGTAGATCTTCATCAACAAGAGTGTTCTTGTTAAGATCGTGATCAATTAATGTAACTGTTATCTCTTCACCGGAATTCCACTCATCACCAACAGAGGTTTCATCCATGTCAATGACACCAAAGTCATTTGTGACAACGAATGATTGTGCACTATCGTTATAATCGATAGTTGCAGTTGTTCCTCTTTTAGCGTTAAGTGCAACTTCTAGATTAGAAGCATAAAGATCATCAGTATTGTAGAACATACCACTGTTTTCACCACCTTCAAAGAAGACAAGGAATTTGTCTGCTTGTGGGTCGTCTGCAGTTGCTTTATCTACAAATACATCTCTACCGATACTTGAAGCATCGTAGTTAATGATCAATTTACCGTTATCACCAAAAGTATTACTCCATGCTCTAAAGGTACCTGCTCCTTCGCCAATTACACCTGGTACAGTACCATTAGTAAATGACATAGATTCAGCACCTGAAGTTACCTTGAATATTACTTTATCTTCAGAAGTTGGATCAATGTTTAGTTGATTATCAGTAATGATTAAATGAACATCAGATTCCTGAGAAGCTGCATTTCTATCTAATTCAATTCCTGCGAAATCATCTAAATCACCAGAATTATAGTCTAATGTGACTACTTCATCTGATCCGGCTTGTTCGTAAACAACATTAAAGGTATATTCACCTGTTGTAAAATCATACAATTGTACAAATGGCCAATCACCTGTTGTGATTACACCAATCTGTCCTTGTGTGAAGTTGGCACTAGTTCCTGATAGATAGTCACCCGTACCTGTACCAGTACCATTCCATGCGGAAAGGGCTGGGAAGTTATGGATTGCACCAGAGCCATCGGAATTGAGTACATTGGTGGATTGATAAACATTAGTTGCTTCAGCAAAGTCACCTAAATGTAAGGTAGGATTAGCATCCGTACCAAAGTCTAAGTTATTTGCGAAAGAATCTGCTGCTGCTACTTTGGTTTTATCACCAAAGTAACCATACCAATTACCATCAACACCTTGTGCCATTCTAAGTTGATTTTCATCAACTTTGACGACAGGTTCACCAACTGATTCGTTAGTTGCTGATCTGTTAGGATCAATAACTACAACTTCTACAATTTGTGCTCCTCCAAATGTGTTACCGAACATTGCGTTTTCTGCGGAGACATATAATGAGCCTGCGGCTGCGGCTTCTGGCACCATTGAAGGTGCGGCAATAACCATACCACCGGCTAACATTATTGTCATTAGCGTAAGACTAGTTAATTTACGTCCTATTTCGTTATTCATGTTATTAGTTATTTTTGCCAAAAATTAGTATATAACACTAATGGACGATACGTCCACAAAAAGGTGGTTTTTTGTAGTTATTTCACCATATTTGAAATATTGTTATTAATATTATATTTTATTAAAGAATTTTTTGAATTAATTCTATTTTTATATCTATGATCTAATTATATTATAAAAATAATATTATAATTATCAAAATTTTAGAGACTATTTTTGTAATTTTTTGATAAAAAATTATTTTTTGGTTTTACTTTGGTTTTAATCCATATTACGGCCTTTTAGTGTAAAAATAGACATATTGGTTTTGGTTTTATCAGATACACCACAATTTAACACTGAACTAGGCACAAATTACTCCATTTTGGTGTTACCATACCATTTGGTTTTGAGTGGTTTACAGTTGGTTTTAGCCAAAAAAAGGACCTTTTAGAATCGTGCCGGTATGCAAATTACACTAAAACCACTTGGTTTGCATTTGGTTTTACGGTTTATTGTTTGAAAACGATAGAATGTAAAGAATTTCACTATGTTAAAATCAGAATAGAATAATTTTAGGAAACATTTGATGATGATTAGTTTTTGAAATAGGAACTATGCAAGCAATTCTTTATACAAAGATATAGCAGATTCCTCATCTTTAGACCCAACAACTACAGCAGATCCACGTTTCATAAAATTTACAGATAATTCATTTGTTCGCATGGACAATCCCAAGTCACCTAAATTCTCAACTGTAAATCCCTTTTGCTTTCCAATGGCACTAACACTGACAACATCAAGGATAAAAGTTTCAGTAGGAGTAATAGAATAAGTTCTCTTACCTCTGTTTCTGCCACACAATTCCTCTAAAATCAATTCTTGTTTTTCAACAACCTCTAATTTTCCAGTTCCACAAATTGGACACTCATCAGCTCTAAATGTTCGAGTACTGTTAAAATCTAAATTCTCCAAATCAACGTGTAAAATTCTATTTGAAAGATTTGGGGTTTTTCCAGTAATTATTTTTACAGCCTCTGCAACTTCAATACCACCCATGATAGAAAGTATTGATGGGTGTACTCCCTCAATACTACATGTTGGCATTGTATCTTCATCAAGTGCAGGAAACATGCAATAGTAACATGCAGATTCTTTTGGCAAAATAGTAAATGCTTGACCAGATGTTCCAACGGCAGCCCCCGTAACAAAAGGGATTCCAAATTTAATACAAGCCTTGTTTAATGCATATCGTGCATTAACTGAATCAAGTGCATCAATTACAACATCACATCCTTCTACAACTTCAAGTGCAGTATAATCATTAACAGAAACAGTTAGCGCCTCAATATTACATTCAGAATTTAATTTTTTTAATTTTTTTGCAGCTGCTTCAACTTTTACTTGACCAACATCAGATTCATCAAATAGTGTTTGTCTGTGTAAATTAGATAACTCAATTACATCTCTATCAACAATTCTTAATGTACCAACACCCATTGCAGTCAATCTTGTAATAATTGGATGTCCCAACCCACCAGTGCCAACAACACAAACTTTAGAATTTTTTAATTTTAATTGTCCATTGTATCCAATTTCTTCAAGCATTACTTGACGAGAATACCTATCAAGTTCCTTTGAAGATAAATCCTCAGAACCACCTGCAACTGCAGGTAAAATATACACCTCATCGCCATCTTGTAATGTAGTTTCCATACCGCTTGAAAATTTAGCATTTTTACCATTAATGTAAATATTAATCAAAGAACGTGGCGTGTTATCAGCCTCTAATACTCTACGCTTAAAATCATCACCTAAAATTTCAGCTATTTTTACAAATGCATCTTGTAGGGAGTTTGCAGAAAGTTCTGTTTTTTTCTCGCCGCCACCTGCATTTAGCACAGATGGAATTGTAAATGTGATATTTGCCATGCTATGGTACTGCCACCGAAATGTCATTAATGTTTGGTTTGTAAACAGTAGGCTTAGTTAATACACTCATGATTGATTCAGTTGCTTTTAGTCCATTACCGGTAACGTAACACACGACTTTATCATTTTTATCGATTTTTCCTTGCTCAACCATTTTTTGCAATATAGATATGGATACACCACCAGCAGGTTCTGTGAATATTCCTTCAGTTTGAGCCAAAAGAAGTATTGCATCTAAAATCTCTTTATCATTACATTCTTCTGCAAATCCATTATACTGTTGTAATCTTTTGAGAACATATCTACCATCTCCAGGATCACCTATCGCTAAACTCTTAGCTACAGTATCTGGATTTTCAACTGGAATTACTTGTTTAGAATTTTGTTTGAATGCATCAACTATTGGTGCACATCCATGTGGTTGTGCTGCAATCATTTGCATGTTTGATACATCATCAAGAAGTGAAACAGTTTGTAATTCCTCAAATCCCTTACAAATTGCATTAAGCATTGCACCACTCCCTACAGGAACTATTAATTGATCAGGTACGGTCCAATCAAGTTGTTCTGCAACTTCAAATGAAAATGTTTTAGAGCCTTCAACGTAGTGAGAACGCATGTTAATGTTTACAATACCAATTCCTTTACTATCACCAATTTGTGCAGCAATTCTATTTGCATCATCATAAGTTCCATCTACTGCGATATAGTTTGCACCATACGATAGTGCTTGTGCAATTTTTGCCATCTCAATATTACTTGGTGCAAATACATGACAGAGTAATCCAGCTTTTGCTGCATGAGCTGCAGTGGCTGATGCCAAGTTACCAGTAGATGCACAACCAACAGCAGTTAATCCAAGTTCTTTTGCTTTTGAAATGGCAACACCTGCAGGTCTATCTTTAAATGAAAATGTAGGATTTACAGAATCATTTTTTATATATAAATTATTTAGTCCTAATTTTTTTCCAAGATTATCTGCTTTGATTAGAGGAGTCATTCCAGCTCCAATACTTACAATGTTTGATTTGTTCTCTATTGGGAGTAATTCAAAATATCTCCAATAGGTTTGTTCACGATTAGAAAATGTGTCTTTTGTAAGTGTAGGAAAATCATATTTTACGTCAAGGGGTCCAAAACAGTCATCACAAACGTATTTGAAAGCAGTATCATATTCTTTTTTACATTCTCTGCATTGAAGTGAAGTTCTAGCCAAGATCAATCATTACTTTAAGTAAATAGATAAAAAATCCTAATATTAAATTAAGTGACACTTAATTTTATTCTACAAAAATATAATGAATACTAATGAGTATAAGGTGAATTGTAGGAAAGATAGCAAAAAACAATTATGAGGAAGGTTTTTAGATATTTTTTAATGCATATTGCTATGAATAATTTAAAAATTATAATTCCAGTATTGTTAATAATTACAATTGCGGCAATAATTTTTAATTTAACACAAAATGAAATAATTAAAGAACAAGATATAGAAATTGAAAACTCATCTGAAATTAAAAAATTACTAGATAAAATAAAAAGGGAAAAATTAGATAATGAAAAATTAGATAACCCATTTATTTCAAAAGAAAGAGAATGGATTACATCAGGTCCATTCAAAATTGATCGAAGTGAATATCTATTAGGTGAAAAAATTTTTGTGAATATAGAGACATTAGATATTAATGAAAAAGGAAAAGTGATATTTTTCAGACCGATAAACAGTACACATTATTCACCTTATCATACAATGCCATTTGATGGATCAGGGCAACGAAATAATTATTATTTTACACCAGATCTTTCAATAACAAAAAGAATTTGTAATACAGATGAGTTAATTGGAATTTGGAAAATTGTATTTCAAGGAACTAATTATTTAAATTTAGAATTTAAAATTATTGAAGATATTCTACCAGGAAATGAAGAGAGATATGAGCCAATGTGTTAAATTATTTTAATTCATGATGAAAACAAACTTTTTCACCAGTATGACATGCAGGACCTGATGGTTCAACAAGATAAATAATTGCATCATAATCACAGTCTACCAAAATTTCTTTAATTTTTTGAGTATTGCCTGATTCCTCGCCTTTCATCCAAAGCTTATTTCTTGAACGACTCCAAAACCAAGAGTTGCCAGTTTTTTTTGCCAACTCTAAAGATTCTTTGTTTGTATAAGCAAGAGTGAGAATGTCTTTTGTATTTACATCTTGAACAATTACAGGAACTAACCCACCACTTTTTTCAAAATCAATTTCATCAATAGACTTGTTCATATTTTTGACCTACAAATTATACATTATAACCTTACAGATATTTTTTTCTCTTTAAGAAAAGATTTCACACCTTTTACACCATGAGTTTCATAATGAAAAATAGAGGCAGCAAGGGCAGCATCAACATTTGATTTTTCAAAAATTTCTACCATGTCATCAGGCTTTCCACATCCACCAGATGCAATTACAGGAATAGAGGCATTGTCAACTATAGACTTTGTAAGTAAAAGATCATAGCCATTTTTTGTACCATCAGCATCAATACTGGTGAGTAAAATTTCTCCAGCACCTAGTTTTTCAGCCTCTTTTGCCCAAGAAATGGCATCAATTCCAGTTCCTTGTTTTCCACCAAAAATAAAAACTTCAAACCAGAACTTTTTATCATTTTCTGAAAAAATATTTACATCTTTTTTAATTTCATAATTTCTTTTAGCATCAATTGCAACTACAACACATTGTCTACCAAATAAAGTCATTAATTCAGTAACTATTGGCGGGTTTTTTATTGCACTGGTATTAATTCCAACTTTATCAGCACCGTTAAGCAAAATATTTCTAGCATCATCAATGGATTTAACACCACCACCAACAGTAAATGGAATATTAATTACAGATGCAACTTTACGTACTAATTCTTTAATTGTCGCTCGCTGTTCATTTGAAGCAGTGATATCAAGAAATACAAGTTCATCAGCACCTTCATTACTATATTTAGCAGCTAATTCCACTGGATCTCCAGCATCTTTAATCGATTCAAAATTTAATCCCTTTACTACTCGACCATTTTTTACATCCAAACAAGGAATAATTCTCTTAGTTAAAGTCATGATAATTTCTTTGTCTCCTGAATTGTAATTTTATTCTCATAAAGTGCTTTTCCTAAAATAACACCCCATGCATTTCTTTGTTTTACTTTAGGAATATCATCAATGTTAGAAATTCCACCACTAGCAATTACATTGGCTTTTTTCAAATCACATACTTGTTTAAGAAATTCTAAATCAGGACCTTCCAAAGTACCATCACGATTAACATTAGTTAAAAGAAATTCTGTAAATCCAACAGTAACAAATTCATCCATAGAATCAATTAATGAAATATTAGTGGTGCTTTGCCAGCCATGTGTAACAATAAGTCCATCTTTATGATCAACTGAGATGACAATTTTCTCAGGTCCTAAAGTATCTAGTAATTTTTGTAACAATTGTGGTTCTTTAAAGGCAAAAGTTCCAATTACAACCCTATCAACAATATCCAGAGCTTCAAGTATTAATGATTTAGAACGTAATCCACCTGCAATTTCAACAGGAATTGATACAGATGCAACAATTTTTTTAATTAATTCAAGGTTAGATCCCAATCCAAGTGTAGCATCTAAATCTACAAGATGAATCATATCAGCACCAGCATCTTGCCATTTTTTTGCAATACTAATTGGATCATCACTGTAAACGGTTTTTTGGTTAGGATCACCTTTGTACAATCTAACTACTTTACCATCCATAAGATCAATTGCAGGAATTACTTTCATTTTTTACACACATTTAGAAAATTTTGTATCATGATTTTTCCAACATCTCCAGATTTTTCAGGATGAAATTGAGTTCCAAAGAAATTGTTTTTTTCAACAACTGCAGGAACTTTAACGCCATAGTCAGATTCAGCAGTTATTACATCATCTGATTTTGGTTTTGCAC
>Ga0257127_1002893_pt1 | contig 10100 bp, 12 predicted proteins | sample SI060_135mmetaG_FD_190152 | JGI IMG/M metagenome (GOLD analysis project Ga0257127, IMG submission 190152) | Marine microbial communities from Saanich Inlet, British Columbia, Canada - SI060_135m | ecosystem: Environmental > Aquatic > Marine > Inlet | place: Canada: British Columbia | collected...
AAATCTTGGACCAGATATTTATCATATTGGAAACAATATTTTAAATATAACAGTGACAAAACAAAATAAAAAAATACCGGAAATATCATATAATAATCATTTATTAGCAGGATTTCCTGTAAATAGTATACAAAAATATGAAAATATATTATTAAGTCATAATTATACAGTTATTATTGTAGAACATATTACTCCTCCACCTAATCCAGAAAGAGGTGTGACACGCATTGTATCTCCGGGAACAACTATGAATGATTACCATAAAAAAGATAGTAATTATTTAATGTCTATTTATATTGAGAAATATGAATATGTAAATAAAGATACATTTAATGTTGGATTAGGTGTGATTGATTTATCAACCGGGAAAAATAAATTACATCCAATTATTAGTAAATTAGAGGATATAAATTATTGGAGTGATGAAATAAGTCGTTATATACATTTTTATAATCCATCTGAAATCGTATTTCATACAAAGAATTTATCATTATCTGTTGAACAAATTATTCAATGTTGGGATATATCTCACAATTCAATTCAATTAAATCATTATAAAGAAAATCCTTATCATACTTTATCTTATCAAAATACATTTTTAAAGAATATATTTAAGATAAAATCACAAATGACACCTATTGAAACCTTTGATTTAGAAACATATCCGGAATTAATTGTATCTTATATTTATTTATTACAATATATCCATGATCATCGTTCAGATATATTAATTAATATTGAACATCCAGAGATTATCTTAGATGATAAATGTTTATGTTTAACATCAAATTCAATTCGTCAATTAAATGTAATTCATAATTATTCTTATTTTAAGGGGAAAAATGAATCATTATTATCAGTATGTAATTTATGTGTAACACCTATGGGGAGACGGTTATGTAAAGAAAGATTATTATATCCATCGATTGATGTGGAAGTTATTCAGAAACGATATAATTATATTGAATATTTTAGAAAAGACAATTTTTATGAAGTTATACATAAAGATTTACGAAAAGTATCTGATTTAGAAAAATCATTAAGAAAGATGGGTGTCTTAATGTATCAGCCTCAGGAATTATTTTCAGATTCATTATCATTTGAGTATATTGAAAAAATAATGAAACATTTAGATGGTTTTGAGTATCCTAACTATGATCATATCATTCATAAATTTCAGGAATTTTATAAAGAAATAAATGATACATTTGAATTTCAAAATTTTTCAACAACACAAATGGAGCGTTCATTATTTAAATCTGGAATATATGATGAAATGGATATTTATGATAAATTAATGGAAGATTATAATGAAATATTTACATTAGTAACCAAACGTTTCTCTAAATTATTAGATAATTCTGAAAATAGTATAAAATATGATTATGATGAAAGAAATGGCTGGCATATATATTGTACAAATAAACGTTGTTTAACATTCAAAGAAAGACTTACAAATTTACATGGAAATATGATTCATGTAAAAAATAATGACTTACAATTGGTTCAATCATTTTCACCTGATGAATTTACATTTAAAAGTAAAGATAAATCATCGAAAATAATTGAATGTGAATATAGTAAAGATATATCACAAAAATTACAAAAAATTCAATATAAAATTAAAGATTTAAACAAAGAATTATGGAATCAAACGATTCAAAAACTTTATCATAAATATCAGGAATCATTAAAAGAATTATATATATATTTAGCCAATATTGATGTTTATTGTTCTGGAGCAAAATTATCCATACAAAACGGATATTGTAAGCCAGAGTTAAAAACAAATGAAAAAAGTTTTTGTGATTGTAAAGATATTAGACACCCGATTGTTGAAAAAATACATGTTAATACCGAATATATTACAAATGATGTTCAGTTAGGAATTAATAATCATGATGGAATGTTATTATTTGGAACCAATGCTTGTGGGAAAAGTACATTAATGAAAGCAATTGGTTTAAATATTATCTTAGCACAGGCTGGATTTTATGTTGCCGCATCTTCATTTATATACAAACCCTATACACAAATATTTACAAGAATATTAAATAATGATAATATATTTCGTTCTCAATCATCATTTGCTGTAGAGATTCAGGAGTTAAAAAGTATATTAAACCGTGCCGATCATAATTCATTAGTATTAGGTGATGAATTATGTTCTGGAACTGAAAGTATATCGGCATTATCGATTATTACTACTGGATTACATACATTATGTAGAAGAAAATCAACGTTTATATTTACATCACATTTACATCAATTAACAACATTAGAAGAAATAAAAAACTTGGATAATTTAGATATTTTTCATTTAAAAATTAATTATGATCGTGAAAAAAATATATTAATTTATGATCGTAAATTATCAGATGGTTCTGGTCCATCTATTTATGGATTACAGGTGTGTGAAGCGATGGGATTATCCAATGATTTTATTGGATTTGCAAAAAAGATACAAAATCGTTTAGAAAAAGAAAGTATATGTTCAACAAAACAGTCCGTTTATAATCCCAATATATTTATGCAATGTTGTGAAATATGTGGTTCTAAAGAAAAATTAGAAACTCATCATATAAAAGATCAAAAATTTGCTGATAAACATAAAATGATTAACCATCATCATAAAAATATAAAACATAATTTAGTTCCATTATGTTCCAAATGTCATTTACAAGTAACGAATCATGAAATAGTTGTTAAAGGATGGAAAGAAACATCTGAGGGAGATGAATTAGAATGGTATCAGGTTGAAAAGATTGAAAAAACAAGAAAAGCATTTTCAAATAAAGATATTACAAATATACTATCTTTAAAAAATGAAACATATCCTAAATTATCACAAATAAATTTTGTAAAAACATTGGAATTACATCATAATATAAAATTAAGTGTGTCAACATTAAGGAAAATATTAAAAGGAGTCTATTAAGATTATTATCTATACATATATTATAAATGAAAAGTAATCGTGTTCAAAGATCCAACCGACATTCAAGAACCAAACGTGTCCAAAGATCCAATCGCCGTTCAAGAACCAAACGTGTCCAAAGATCCAATCGCCGTTCAAGAACCAAACGTGTTCAAAGATCCAATAGACGTTCAAGAACCCGACGTGTCCAAAGATCTAATAGACGTTCAAGAACCCGACGTGTCCAAAGATCCAATAGACGTTCAAGAACCCGACGTGTCCAAAGATCTAATAGACGTTCAAGAACCCGACGTGTCCAAAGATCTAATAGACACATGAGAGGTGGTATGGAACGTCAATGTTCCATTGATTCAGATGAAATGAGACTAATACAAGCCTTACAAGAATCAGAAAAAATGGAGAAACAACAAAAAGAAGATGAAATGCTAGGTCAGGCACTTAAAAATTCATTAAAATTATCTCCTATAAAGAAAGGATGTCAAAAGAATTCAATGACAGAAGATGAAATCTTGGCTCAAGCACTTAAAAATTCATTAAAATTATCTCCTAAAAAGAAAAAATGTCAAAAAAAGAATTCAATGACAGAAGATGAACAATTAGCCTTGGCAATTGCAAATTCTATGAAAGGTACAAAATCTCCTAAAAATAAAGGATGTCAAAAAAAGAATTCAATGACAGAAGATGAGATGCTAGCATTAGCATTTGCAAATTCATTAGAATTATCTCCTAAATTCAATGCTCTTCAACAAGGAGATATATATACAAATCCATGTCGTGAAGGCCATCCATGGGATAATCAACCATTTAAATTTATTCAAATACCTGGAGATGGTCATTGTGGATATTATTCTGTATTGGGAGGTGTAAATCCAGATGTATATTTACAGGGAGATCAATATATTCAACCATCTCTCCATGAAATTAGAGGATTACGAAAATATATTGCAAATAAAATTCCTCAAGATAGATTAGAAATTGCTGCAGCTGCAGATGAATGTTCACCGAGTGAATATAAAAGACGAGTAAAAAAAGATAAATATATGGATCAAATTGAATTAGAACAATTAGCTGATCATTTTGAAGTTCCGATTGTTGTTCATGATACAGGGTCGGGAAGAACATTAGTCCATGGAAAACGATTTTTAAGAATAAAACCACCTATCCATTTACATTATGATTCACCTGATGAGGAAAGAAATTTAGCTCATTATAGTTTATTATTACCTCAGTAGATATTTTTTATAATTAATATTATTTACCTGTAATTTCTTTGGCTTTTTTATAATATACATCGGGCCAATGATGGAATATATTTTTTACATCTGTGAATTTTCCACAACCCGAATATTCAATTTCATTTAAGAAATATTTTGATTTATCAAGACTATTATTTTGACAACAACCAAAATCAATTCGTAAAAATAGTGGTTTAATAATTTTTCCATTAATTTTTGTTTCAGGATATGAATCATATACTTTTTTTCCTAATTTTTTTATGATACTTAATGTTTTTGAATCAATATTTCCAAAACTTTCAGGTGGGGGCCATGCTTTCATAGATACATTATATTTATATTCTCCATTCAACCAAAATGTTTTTACTTCCCAATGATGAACAAATCCTTTCATTTTTTCTTGACATGAAAAACCAGGAAATTTTTTATTATTTTTTAAATAGGATTCTAATAAGTCTTTTGTTTTAGGATTATCTGTATCACTATAAAATGATTCATAAGAATAGGATTCATTATCAGAAGAATAATAAGATGTACTTGTTGATGAATTTACATCATATTTTGCAATTTCAATATTTGCATACGCATAATCCGGTTTTACAACAAATGATTTCCATCCATTTTGTTTTATAGTTTTAAAAATTGTATCCGAATTTCTATTTTTTTTAATTAAAAATGTTGGGGCAATGGGTATTCCTTTTGATTCAAAGTATTTCAAATAATCCCCTTTATTATATAAAAAGAATTGTTCTTTTAAAGGAGGATAAATTTTATTTTTTTTATTTTTCATAATATCATACCATTTTTTGTATTGTTTTGGACCTGAATGCCATGCGTTTAATAAATTAACACCATCTAAAAAATTAATATCATTTTTTTGAAATGTTTTTTCATTAAAATTTTTAATAAATGTCGCTTGAACATCTTTATATTTATGTTCCAGAGCCGCAACAATTGCAGGCTCATTTAATATCATTCCATCATCCATATATTTATCATCTACATTATCCATCCATTTACGATAAGGATAATCAGGTGTTGTTTCTCCTAAATGACCACCAACAATACCAATTTTTACCATTATATATTATATATAATACTTAACTATATTTTAATTTATAAGAATAAAAATGTATAGTTTATTTGTAGGTTTATGGCCTATATTACATACCATATATGATACATGTGTAAATATATTGTATGTTAAGGAGATCAATGATAATAATGATAATAATGGTAATAATGATAATAAGGTAATTATAAAAAAAATATCAAGGAATTTTATATCAGCTACAGATTGTTTCGGAACCATTTGTTTTGGTTTGGGATATTATTTTACAGAATCAGATATATTATTAAATTGTACTGTTTTATATCCGATATCTTATTATATTTATGATATCTATTATATTATAAACCATAATTTAATAGATGATAATATGTATATAGTTCATCATATATTATCAATCATATTTTTTGAACTATGGTTTTTATATAGAGAATATGTTGATATTTATATTAATTTTTTATTGGCACTTGAACTATCAAATATACCTATGTTTATTGTTTATCATTATTTACAATTAAATAAATTATATCCGAATGACAAAAAAATAATAAAACGTTTAAATGATACAAAAATTATTCAGTTATTACTCTACGGAATAATAAGAATATTTTATTTATTATATTGTATTTATTCATATAATACATTTATTCCTGGTTACATAATACCATTTGTTTTATTATTTTATTTTATGGGGGTTTATTGGACAGGAATACTTTGTAAGGGTTATTATGAAAATATATTTCCACTTATAAAAGATGAATAACTTTATTTCATATTTATTTTTAATTGTTTTCCCGAGATACTAAATTGTAAGCTATCAAATATTCTTGTCAATTCTTCATTTTTATTTATATCATGTAAAGCGATAACATGATATTTTTTACTATGGTAATTTTTTTTTAATTTACAATTAGGATAAAGGTCCGGTTTATAATGTAAATATGATCCAGAAATACAAGCATATTGTCGAGGTCCCCAATATAATTTATCATTGGATGAAAATTTATGAAATGAATTTACTTTTCCTGTTTCAATGATTTGATTTTCAAAAATTTTCTGTGAAGCAAATACACGAATACAATATTTCGTTTGTTGGATGAAAAATTTTGACATAATTATTATAAAAATTTGAAAAAAAAAATATCAAATTTTTATAATAATGTGGGTTACTTGTCATGAATGTAAAGGTCAAGGATATATTTTTAAAAATCCTAACATATCTGATAAAAAGTTATGTGAAACAAATAATTATAATTTTAATAAAAAACCGTGCCCAACATGTGTACCAAGAGGAACATTCTTTGACATTATCATGAGAGGACAAATTTGGGTTGAAGATAATTATGAACCTTTAACACCTCCGAGTCCACCTTAAATATATTTAAACATACATATAGTATCATTAGTAAATGATTATTGATAATGAAATAAAATTAGATTTCAAAGATGTATTAATCCGACCTAAACGATCTAATTTATCAAGTCGTTCTCAGGTTGATTTAGAAAGAGAATTTACATTCAAGCATGGGACAACGATTCCATGGAAAGGTGTTCCAATTATGATAGCTAATATGGATACAACGGGTACATTTCCTATGGCAATGGCTGCTTATAAACATAACATGTTTACATGTATTCATAAGCATATTTCACTAAATGATTGGATTGAATTTTTAAATTATGCAAATAACAATGATATATTTAACTACATCGCAATTAGTTGTGGTTCAAAAGAAGAAGATATAAAAAAACTTCAAACCATTATTCAATATATTCCTCAAATTAAATTTATTTGTTTAGATGTTGCCAACGGATATTCAGAATTTTTTATTAGTGTTGTGATCCGCTTACGTTTATTATATCCAGAAAAAGTGATCATTGCGGGGAATGTTGTAACGCGAGAAATGACTGAAGAACTTTTAATTAAAGGAGCAGATATTGTAAAAATAGGAATTGGTCCTGGGAGTGTTTGTACGACTCGCAAACAAACGGGTGTCGGATATCCTCAATTATCGGCCATCATAGAATGTAGTGATGCGGCACATGGATTAAACGGTCATATTATTGCGGATGGAGGTTGTACAAATCCGGGGGATTTTGCAAAAGCATTTGGAGCTGGTGCTGATTTTGTTATGGCAGGTGGAATGTTTTCAGGACATGATGAAAGTGGTGGTGAAATAGTTGAGATTGAAGGTAAAAAATATAAAGAATTTTATGGAATGTCAAGTAAAACTGCGATGGATAAACATAATGGTGGTGTGGCTGATTATCGTTCAAGTGAAGGAAAACGTGTGCTAATTAATTATAAAGGATCCGTGAATGATACAATATTAGATATTTTAGGTGGGATACGTAGTACATGTACTTATGTGGGTGCCCCATTATTAAAAAATTTATCAAAATGTACGACATTTATAAGAGTTTCACAACAATTAAATGAAGTATATGGTAAATCATAAAAATTTAACTTGTTGATTCAAGAGCTATTGGTAGAACTAATATTATCGAAATAATCGATACCAAAGTTTCTCCAATTCACACCCATTTGTTCTTTTAAAACCATTTTCACAATATCATTAAATTCAATAATACTTCTTATTTTTTCTTCATTTTTAATGGATCTATTTGAGGCGGCTTCCAATGCTGATGTTAATATTTTTATTTCCGTTTTTGCTGATTTCATATCTGAACGTAGTTTTTTTACTTCAGATTCTAATTTATGAAACTTATGGTCAACTTGTTTTTTTCGCGATCGTTTTGATTTTTTTGATTTTTTTGATGAACTATTTGAACTCATTATAATATAATATAATATAATTATTTTATTTCATAACAATATCGAATTAATTTTGTTTGTAAAAAATGTTCATAATTATTTAATAATCGATCAATATTATAAGAAACATAATTTGTAATGTCTTTGGATGGCGATAATATTTCATTTATTTTTTTTATTTTATCATTTAATGATATAATTTTATATTTATGATAAAAAAAATGTTTATCAACAACCATTTTAATAAACATTTCATTATACATTTTTGATTGTTTAAAAACGGCAATTTTATAATTAATATTTAAATGATAAGGTCTCCAATTGGACATATAGGGGACATTCCGTGGACATCTATAATGCCATGAAACATTTTCTTCATTTTCTATACTTAATTTTAATTGATAAATATAATGAATCATATCAAAATCTTTTAAAAATGTATATAATAATAAATATATTTTTGCTTTGGTTGTTAATTCATATTCAAATCCCATGTTCATATTTATAATAATTAAATTGTTTTTATATTCATTAACTTTCACGAAAACCACCACAAATACAAAGTATGAAAAATAAGAATGATAAATATATTTTATCATTATTGTTTATATATAATCCACAATTTGATCCAAGATAATCTTTTTTCAATGATAGTGAATCTTGACAACAACCAAATTCCGATTCAGAACATTCAATAATTTGTAATATACGATATTGATCACTTGAAACACTACCATTACGATTATGGATGGCTATACTTACATGAATTAAGACCAATACAATAATGATACATAATAATGATACAAATGAATACCTTAAACATGATTTACAATTTTTCATATCTTTATCTTCGTGAATATAACGGGGCAAATTCACAATTGGATGAACTTTGTTCATAATTGTTTATTTTGTTGAATTTATAAAAAAAATATAATAATTTATCAAATTTATAATAATAACTTATAATCCAACACACACAGCACATAGTTGAACATTATCATCTGAACGATTATACATGGGAACTGTATTTTGATATCTATATTTATTTTCAAATACTTGACACAATGGATCCATACATTTTATAGAACCATGGGATGGAATTAGTTTGAATAGTTTTGTTTCATAAGTTACTTTATCTGGGATTGGTAAATGATTTTTTTGATCTTTAAACCATGGATCATTAAAATGGTATTTTTTTAAAATTGTTTTCATTTTTTCCGAATATGATTTATATTCTTGATGTATTTCTTTATCATTCATAAATAATTGTAACACTTCTTTATTTAACATAGTATCTATATTACTAAATGAATGATTATTGGTACATAAACCAGATTCAGAAGGATAAAGTAGTTTCAAGTTTGAAGACATTATGATATGTTAGAGATTTTAATGTATAAATTACAGTAACTTTCAAATTTTTATTTAAAAAGAAAAAAAATATATATTTATACAATATTTGTATACAAACTTTTGTTACCGCCTGAATTTTCATTGTATTTATAAGATTGATCACGAACATACCATTGTTCAAGTATTTTTTTATGATGTTCATCTAAACCAATTTCTTTACAGTGAGTATCTTTTAATCCCCAACTAATTAATGTCCGTAGTTGTGTGGGAGTATAAATACATACATTTTTAAGTTTATGATAAACATCTGGTATCATAAGATTTTGTAAGATTTGTTTTGTTTTATTTTGAGCTGATGTAGGTGTGAGTAGTTTATCAAATTGTTCATTTGTGAGGATAAATTTAATTTTTTTCATTTTTGGGATATTCAACATAATTCTTATATTAATAAACAATATTTCAAATTTTTATTTAAAAAGAAAAAAAATTTTTTTTGTCTTCTTATATTTTTTCTTTTTTTTAAAGTTTAGTTATCACAATAATTAAAACGATTTGGCTGAGTGCGGGCAAGTCTTGGCTTTGTAAATGTTTGACTGGTTTCGTGTGTATCATTCCAATAATTGTAAAATTGTATCATTTTTTTCATTAAATGTTCTGGATTAGAATTCATGATTTGGTCTTCGCTGAAACGTTTTGACATGACTTGTTTCATACGCTTGACTTCTTTTG
>Ga0257127_1002899_pt1 | contig 10078 bp, 6 predicted proteins | sample SI060_135mmetaG_FD_190152 | JGI IMG/M metagenome (GOLD analysis project Ga0257127, IMG submission 190152) | Marine microbial communities from Saanich Inlet, British Columbia, Canada - SI060_135m | ecosystem: Environmental > Aquatic > Marine > Inlet | place: Canada: British Columbia | collected...
ATAAATTGAACTGACACACCATAACCATCTGTATAAATCATATGGTTAAAAATATACTGTTTTTTACATTTAGGTTTAAAAATTTTATGATTTAATTTAAAAGATGAATTCCATATTTCTTCTTTTAAATTTATAATATCACTATTATATTTTTGTTTAGATACTCCTTTTTCCATTGTCATTAATAAATCTACTACTATAGCACTATCAATTGGAATATATTTTAAATTTAAATCATTTCTTAAAGGAAAAAATTGAAATTGTTTTTTTTTTAATTTTTCTATTTCCAAATTCATAAATATCATGTGTTTAATATATTTTTGAGGATTTATTTGTATATCACTATCATCTTTATAATCTTTTGGTAATACTTCTTTTCTATATTTATCTATAAAATCTTTGTGTTTAATACATAAAGAAGTATTATTAATTAAATCATTTTTAATTTCTTTAAGTTCTTTATATAATTCTTTTCTTTTTATTGATTTATTTTTAATTGTTGTTTCTTTTTCAATAATTTCTTCATTAGTATCTTTAAAGTATGAATTAACAAACCTATTAAGATATTTTATAAAATGCAACTTGATATTATTTTCAATGTTTGTTAATATATCAACCGATATATATGTTTGTATTTGTGAAAGGTTAGATGAATTTAATTTTGAATTCATACCTATTTTAGAATATTCATTTTCATAAAATGAATTTAATAAATTAAAAGTTTTTAAATTATCATTTTTAGGTTTAGGACCTTTTGAATCAAGAGATAAAACTTTAAATGTCATTTTAATAAAATTAATATCTATAAATGGAATTAATAAATCATTATGATAACAATTTAAAATATATAATCTTATAAATTGATAAACATGAGTAGTAATTAAATGTGTTCTTCGACAAGCATTCATTATTTTATTTTTAATATCATTATTTAATATTATATCTTCTAATTTTATTTTAAAAACTTTATAGTCTTCTTCTTTTTGTTTCATAAATATATTTAAGCGTATTTCTTTAAATTATTTTATTATTAAGTAATAAATGTATAATACTGAAATAAAAAATATATTATTAAATATATAATGAACTTCCAAATTATAATATACGTGGTATAAAAAGAAAAAATATAATAAATAATATTTTTAAAGGTCATATAAATAGTATATATAATTGGTTAAAAAATAAACCAGAAAAAGTAAAAAATAGAACATATAAAAATAAAAAAATAACAATTATAATAGAACAATTTATATTAAATGAAATAAAAGTAAATCCAGTTATAAATATTAAAACAATAAAAAATAAAATATTAAAAACATTTAATATTTCAATTTCAAAATCATCAATTTATTATGTTATAAAAAATAATAATTTAACATATAAAAAAACAAAAATAGAAACAAATCTATACAGTATTGAAGAACAAAAAGAACAATTAAAAAACAAAAAAGAAGTAATAGAACATTTAAAAGAAGAAAATATAATAAGTATAGATGAAACATCAATTGTTTTATCTTCAAAACCATCGTATGGATAGAGTTTAAAAGGTAAGAAATGTATTATAAAAAATAATAAAGGAATAATAAATGATAAAAGATATAGTTTAGTAATGGCTGTAACAAATAAAAATGTAATAGATTTTTCTATAGTTAAAAAAGCATTAAATGTAGAAAAGTTTTTAAAATTTATAAAAAAGTTAAAAAGAAAAGATAAAGAAAATAAAATGTCATATTTAATGGATAATTGTGTAATACATAGAACAAATAAGTTAAAAGAATATGTAAAAAAAGAGAAAATGCATTTAATATATAATGTTCCATACCATTCAGAAACAAATCCAATAGAAACAGTATTTTCGGTTTTAAAAAATAAAATAAATAGAAGTATAAATAATAGTTATGAAGATGTAATAAAAATAATAGTAGAATTTAAAAAAGAATTTAAAGAAAAATTAAGTAATATTTATAGAAATTCTTTTAAATTATATTCTCAAATATTATAATAAAAAAATATAAAATAAAAAAGAAGAATATAATATTCTATTGTTAAATAAATTAAAAATAATTTAATATGACTAGTTTTTATTTTTATTTAAAAAATAAAAATAAAATAAAAAATAAAAATAAAATATTAAAAAAATAAAATATGAAGTTTATAAATCGTAAATAATATTTTAATAAAAATATTATAAGATGTAAATATATATTTAGTTCGTAATAGTACAAAAATTATATGTATTGGGTATAAAATCATCAATTTCATTTTTATTAAAATTTTTCATAAATTCATTTAATTTTACTGAAAATATAATTATTTTTTTTATATTTTCATTTGATAAATATTTAGGAACATTATATGTAGTTATTTTTTTTAATTATAATTATCTTTCTCTTATTTTCATAATTTTCTTTCTCTTATTTTCATAATTTCATTTTGATGTTCTAATTTTGTTTTTAATTTGTCAATTGTATTTTGTAATTTATCAATTGTATTTTCTAATTTTGTTTTTAATTTGTCAATTGTATTTTCATATTTTATTTCTTTTATTTTAAATTCGTGTTCCATTTCATTCATTTTATTTATAATTTCGCCCATAGAGCCAGAACATTTTGAAAATACAAATTGATATGTGTTTTTAGCATTTTTAATATATTCTTTATTTATTATAACAAGTTCATTTGAATTTTCATAATCAAATTTCATATTATTTGATGTAAAATAATTTTTTATTTGATTTTCTGCTTCTGTAATTAATTTTTTATCAACATATGAATAACACATAATGGATAATTCAACATTTTTTAATTTTTTATAATTATTTTGATGTTCCTTAATTCTTCTTTTTAAATCATCTGTTTTACCATATTTACATACAATAGCATCATCAGGAATATTTTTAGATATATTAAATGTATCTCTTAATTCTTTAACACTATTCAATGATAATAAATAAACACAAGATATTGAATTAGAAGATGTTTTAAATACATCACAAGCTTCTTTTACAGGAATACCCATTAATTTATTTGATAATTTTTTTTTATCTTCATTTGTTCCTAATTGATGAGTAAATAAAATATTTATAGCCCATTTTTGAAATTTAGACGCATTTTTATTTCTACTAACAAATAAAGATCTAATTAATCCAGTATATGTTAAAAATATTTGTTTTTTACTTTTACTATCACTTTTACTGTTATTAACAGGATTTTGTATAATAAAAATTATATAATGTTCTTTATATAAATAACAATTTCGTTTATCTTTTAAAGTTTCATCTAAATTATTAATTTCAAATGTTTTTTTAATATCATTAACATTAAAAAAACATTTATTAACATTTCTTTCTCCTCTAACTTCAATATTTAATGGATTATTATCAACATCTTTAAATTTTTCATTATCATTTAATTCTAAAATATCAGGTGCTTCTTCATAATTATTAGTAAGTTCATTATTAAATTTTGGAATATTTTGTTTAGACCATTTTTCTGTAATGAATAATTTAGCTTTTGGTGATGGTTTATTTTTATTTGATATTTTCCATTTATTATCTTTTTTATTAAAACAAAAATAATTATATTCTTCTTCAGGAATATTTTTAATTTTTATTATCTTTCGTATTGTTTTATTTGTTTTTTCAAAAAATGAAATATCAAATTCTTTTAATTCTTCTGCATTATAATAATATATATCATCAATAATAATAAATTGAGGTTCCATATTTTTATATTTTTATGTTTCTAATAATTATTATAAAATATTTTTTATTTATTATTTATTTATATTTAATTTTAAGATTAATTAGTTCTTATTATGTAATAAATATTTACAAAATAAAAATATTTAAATCTAATAATTTATCAATTAATTTTTCAATAATATTACTTTTATCAATATCTTTATCAAGTTTTAATTTATGAAATTTGTTAGTTTTATAAATAAAAAAAATATCAAAATTATTAGTAGTATTATTTATTGGAATATTTTCATAAGAGATTATTCCAATTCCATAAGTATTTTTTTCATTGTATAATTTTATAAGAGGTATAAACTTATCTTTAATATTTGTAATTTCATCATATTTATATATACAAGAAGAAATAGTATAATCATTATTTTTTCCAAAATTTTCTTTAATAATAATATCACCAATATCTTCACCTTTACCAACAAGATTTAATTTAATATTTTTATTATTTAAATCAAACTGAAAATATTCAATATGATTTATATAATTATCTAAATTAATATAATCATCATCCATATTTTAATATATCTTTTTATTTTTATTATTTTATTAAATTTTATTTTTGATATTTAATAATATATGAATGATAAAATAGAATTATTTAAATATTAGTTCTTAATATTATTTAAAATGGATTTAAAACATAAGTTTGCTTTTGTTGATAATATTAAAATAAATATTAAAGATTATAAAGAAAAAATAAAAGAAAATAATGATTTAAAAGATAAAAAAATTTTAGATGAAAATGGAAATGAAATGGAATTTATAAAAAGTAAAAAAAATAAATTTAAATCTCATTTTAGATTAAAACCAAATAATAATGATAATTCTATGACATTATGGCACAAAAATTGGGAAAATATTTTTTCTTGTGATAGTGAAAAATGTTATAAGCATGATGATATGATTAAAAAAAATAGAAGAGCTGATGTAGATTTAAATGAAACAACAATTATAGAATTTCAAAATAGTAAAATTGAAAAAATAGATGTTGATAATAGAAAAAAAGATTGGAAGTTAGTAGATAAAAATATAATATGGGTAATAAATGGAAATAATAGTATAAAAATTGAAGAATTAAAAAACAGTAAAAGAATTTTTATAGAATTTATAAGTGATATATGGAAATATGAAAGTTTTACAAGTTATGAAGAAATATATATAGATATTGAAGATAATATTTACAAGATAAATCCAAATAATGTTAAAAGTAATATGATTGATGTTCAAAATCCAATTTCAAAAGAAATATTTATTAATAAACTTAAGAATAAAGAAGAAATATTTGAAAAGGATGAAATTTTTCAAACAAATATTTATGTAAAACAAAATGGTGCTGGTAATGGTAAAACTTATGGAATAGTTCAACTAATTCAAGATGATGATTTTAATCATTATGATACATTTATATATTTAACAAAACAGCATTCTGCAGTAAATGTAATAAATGAAGAAATAGAAGACCAACAGAAAAGAGGGTTGTTGGATAATATTGAATTTGTAGAAAAAATTGTTGATAATAAAAAACATAAAATTATTGTAAAAAATAAAAATAATAATAAAATAAAAAATATAATTATTGCTACTTTTGATTCATTTATTTATGCTTTAGGTGATAAACAAAAAGAAGGGTGTAATAAATTTATTGAAATGGCAAATTCAATTATTGATGACGAGTTAAGATGTTCAAAAAATGGAAATATAAAATATGCTTCTAAAAATATAACTCTTAATAAAAAATTATTGTTAATTGGTGATGAAATGCAAGATTTATCAATTGAATATATCAAAGCTATAATAAAAATAACAAGAGACAGATATGTTGATTTTTATGGTGTTGGGGATTTATTACAAAGTATTTCAATTGAAAAAAATTCTTTTGATTTTTTATATAATAATGAATTACCAAAAAATGCAATAAATGTAAAAAAATATGAACCAATAAATATTTGTAGAAGATTTAATGATATAAAGTTAATTAAATTTGTTAATTCAATGGTTCCATTTAATAAATATAATTTAAAATCAATAAAATCAATAGAACCCAATAATAAAACTAATAATGAAGCAGATAATGATAAATGTTTAAAAATAATAAATGGAAAATCAATTTATTCAAATGAAAGAAATAATGATAAAATTGAAAAAGAAATAAATAAAATAATGGAATGTTATATAAAAGAAGTAGAAGAAAATAAATTATCTCCAAATGATTTTTTAATAATAACACCATTTACATCAAAAAATCCATTTGTTGATACACTTAATACTGAAATTAGGAATTATTGGAAAAAAAAATATAATGATGATAAATATATTAAATATTCATATTTTCATAAATCCGAAACAGGAACATCAATTGATTTAAATATATCTAAAAATTCTACAAGAATAGTTTCAATACATTCATCTAAAGGAGATGGACGACCAGTTGTATTTGTAATTGGATTAACTGAACACGCTATAAGAATATTTAGTAATGAAAAGGATAATTTAATATATGATTCAATGATTCATGTAGCTTTAACAAGAATGAAAAAAAGATTATATATAAGATTAGAAAATAATAATGATGATATTCATAGAAAAATTACCAATTTTTTTAAAAAAAATAATATTGATGAAGATATAATTCCTGAAATGAAAATACTAAAAAAAATAAAATTAAAAACTATATTTTCAAATATACAAAAACAAAATAATTATTATAATATTTGTAATGATAAAATAATAAAATTTACAAAATATGGTAAATTTATTGAAACTGAAAATAAACAAAAAGAATTAATTGATATGAAACATCATTGTGTTAGATTTGTTATATTTTGTTCTATTTTAGATATAAATATTTTAAATGAAAATAAAAACGAAAATGAATTTAAAAAACAGCAATTATTTCAAATTATAAATAATTTTATTAAGAAAAAAATAGAATATATTGATAATACAAAAGATTATTATTATAAATTATACAATGATAATTATAATGAAAAAAATATACCAATATTAGTATATAGTAATAATAAAGGTGATTATTTTAATTATACAAATATATTAAAAAATAAAATTAAAAATATTAGAGAAAAAATAAAAAATTTTATTGAAAAAAATAAAAATATAGAATTAACAAAATTTGAAACAATAATATTATTTTTTTTAATTGAATTATCAGATAAAGGAAAATATAGTATATTTCCAATTAGTGATTTATATGATATAATTGACATATATGAAAAATCTGAAAAAACAGAAAAAGAAAAATATATACAGACACATTATAATGATTTGGAATTTGTTAATTGTTTATATAATAAAATAAATAATAAATATAATAATTTAAAATGGCTTTATAATCATACTGTTATATATAATGGAAATACAGAACATTATAAAATAAGCAATAAATTTAATTATATAGCTTATAATAATGATATATTAATTATTTTTTATATTAAACCTCAATTTAGTTCATTAAATTATAATGAAACAATATTAGAAAATATATTTGATATACATTTAATACAAAATATAAAAAAAGAAACAGAAAATTATAAAAGATTTTTAAATAAAAAAATAATTTCATATGTATTAACATTTGATGATAATGAACCTTATTTAATTGATTGGAATATTTCAACCAATAAAAATTTAATTTTTGAAAATGATAAAATTATTAAAGACATATTAAAAGAAAATATTTATGATGAATATAAAAAATATAATGATAATATTTATTTATTTTTTAAATATTATTTTAATAAATTTAAAAATAAAGAACCTATTAAAATTATAAAAAAGATTGAAAATGAATATTCAAAAGTTAAAGATAATTATATTGGAAAATATGTTGAATATATTGATGAATTATTTAAATATATAAAATTTTTAATTAAAAATAAATCAGAAGAAGATAAATTAGAAATAATTAATAGATATATAAATAAAGATTTTTTTATTGAAAAAATAAATTCATTAATAAAAGAAACAATTGAAGATTTTTTAGATTGTGATTAATTTTTTTATTTAATATATTTTTATAAAAAATATATTTATAAATATTTTAATATTATATAATTAGATAAATAAGAAGTAAATAATCTTTATATAAATGATAAATAAAAATAATACTTGTTTAATTGAAGATTGTTCTATTTATCCCTGTTTTAATTTCAAAGGTAAAAAAAAAGGATTGTATTGTACTCGGCATAAAAAAGAAAATATGATAAATGTTAAGAATAGAACATGCATTTTTAATGATTGTAATATACAATCATGTTTTAATTTTAAAGGTGAAAAAAAAGGTTTATATTGCTTGAAACATAAAAAAGAAAATATGGTAAATATTAAAGGTAGAACTTGTTTAATAAATAATTGTGATATATATCCTTGTTTTAATTTTCAAGATGAAAAAAAAGGTTTATATTGCTTGAAACATAAAAAAGAAGGAATGTTTGACATAATAAATAATGCTTGTAAAGAATTAGATTGTAAAACAAAACCAAATTATAATTTTAAAAGTGAGAAAAAAGCAATTTATTGTGTTAAACATAAAAAAGAAGGAATGGTTGATATAAAAAATAAAACTTGTAAGGAACTAAATTGCATAAAATTGGCAAATTATAATTATGAAGAAGATAAAAAACCACTATTTTGCACTCAACATAAAAAAGAAGGAATGATTGATGTAAAAAATAAAACTTGTAAAAAATTAAATTGTAAAAAACGCCCAAATTATAATTTTAAGAATGAAAAACAAGCCATATATTGTTTAGAACATAAAATAGAAGGAATGGTTAATATAAAATCAAAACATTGTCAAGAAGAAAAATGTGAAAAAATACCAATTTATAATTTTAAGAGTAAAAAAACAGCTATTTTTTGTATAAAACATAAAAAAGTAGGAATGATTGATATAAAACATAATATGTGTAATAATGATTGGTGTAATACATTATGTCAAAAAAAATATCGTAATTATTGTTTTAATTGTTTTATTCATATGTTTCCAGAAGAAAAAGTATCAAGAAATTATAAAACAAAAGAGTATAGTGTATTTGAATATATAAAAGAAAATTTTAAAGATAAAAATTGGATAAATGATAAAAAAATTTATGAAGGTTGTTCTAAAAAAAGACCTGATATATTATTAGATTTAGGATATAATATATTAATAATAGAAATAGATGAAAATCAACATACAACATATGAAAATATTTGTGAAAATAAAAGATTAATGGAAATTTCACAAGATTTAGGACATAGACCAATTATTTTTATTCGGTTTAATCCAGATAGTTATATTGATGTTAATGGAGTTAAAATAAAATCTTGTTGGGGTTTAGATGGTTATGGTTTATGTTCTATTAAAAATAAAAATAATTGGAATGAGAGATTAATGAAACTTAAAGAAAAAGTTGAATATTGGATGGATGAAAAAAATAAAAGTAATAAAACAATTAAAATTGAGAATTTATTTTATAATGAAAATTTTGAGTAATTATTTATTAAATTTTATTTTTGATATTTAATAATATATGAATGATAAAATAGAATTATTTAATATATTTTTTGTTGACGTTGACGACAGTTTATTTCCAACTTCGTTCATCCTATCAAATAATATTGATATTTCTAATGAGAATGATATAGAAGAATATAAATTATATTTTATTGAGTTGGATGATTTGATAAGTAATTTGTTAATGTCCTTAGATGAAAAGGGTTATGTATTTATAGTTACAAATGCAAATATTAAATGGATAGAAAAATGTTTAAAAATCTTACCAATAACAAAAAATATTATAGAAGAAAAAAATATACAGATTATTTCAGCCAGAGATAGATATAAATCAACAAAGATGTCAAAGGATTGGAAAACATATACATTTAAGGATGTAATAAAAGATATGATGAGTGAAGTTGATGATAATGATATAGTAAATATTATATCACTTGGTGATGCAAAATATGAATATAATGGATTATTATCATTAGATGATTATTTTAAGATAAATTACAGTGATAAAATGTATTTGTTAAAGAGTATAAATTTTATAAAAAATCCGTCATTCGATCAGATATTAGACCAATTAAAAGTGATGAATAAAAGTTATAATGAAATAATTAATAAGATAGATTATATTGATTTTAATTTTGAATAAATAAAAATAAAAAATTGAAATATAAACATAATTATAATAATAATATTATAATCTAAAATAGATTAAAAATGTCAAATAATAATGTTGTTTCATCATCAAAATTTAGTGATATTTTATGGACTTTGGTAGAAAAGAAATTATCAAATGCGGATATTAAAAGAAATAA
>Ga0257127_1002900_pt1 | contig 10074 bp, 3 predicted proteins | sample SI060_135mmetaG_FD_190152 | JGI IMG/M metagenome (GOLD analysis project Ga0257127, IMG submission 190152) | Marine microbial communities from Saanich Inlet, British Columbia, Canada - SI060_135m | ecosystem: Environmental > Aquatic > Marine > Inlet | place: Canada: British Columbia | collected...
GTCACCAACAATGCTACCGTTGGAGGCACTCTCGGTGTCACGGGAGCTTCTACCTTGGATAGCGTCGGAGTGACCAACAATGCTAGCGTTGGAGGCACATTTGACGTGACCGGAGCGTCTACCTTGGCCAGCGTGGGAGTCACCAACAATGCTACTGTTGGAGGCACTCTCGGAGTCACCGGAGCTTCTACCTTGGATAGCGTCGGAGTGACCAACAATGCCACTGTTGGCGGCACATTTGATGTCACTGGAGCGTCTACCTTCTCAAGTGCGACTGTCTCTGGCACATTGAGTGTTGGTGCTTCCACCCTAGCTAGTGCTGCTGTCACCAATAATGCTACTGTCGGAGGCACTCTCGCCGTGACTGGCGCGACGACCTTGAGCAGCAATGCTACTGTTGAAGGCATGTTAACAGTAGACGGCGACATTTCGTTGAACGCCAACTTGAACTTGGCTGGAGATTTGATCATGGATGGAACATTACAAGTTCGTGATACACAGAGTGTGACCAATACGACTGTTAACAATTACGAGGTCATTATCACAAACGATTTATCGTTGAATGGTGATATGTTTGTTAGCGGAGATGCGTCTTTCAATGGTAAGTTGTTTGCGAATGCTGACGCTACGATGAACGCGGGCCTTTCCGTTGCTGGTGCGGCATCTATGGCTGCCTCATTGACTGTTGCGGAAGCAGCAACATTGAGTTCCACATTGGATGTCACTGGTGATACTACTCTGTCTGCCTTAAGTGCCGGTGCGACTACTCTGGCCAGCGTTGGAATCACCAACAATGCTACTGTCGGAGGCACTCTCGGAGTGACTGGCGATGCGACTGTGGCCGGACTTGGAATTTCTAACAATGCTACTGTCGGAGGCACTCTTGGAGTCACCGGAGCGTCTACCTTGGATAGCGTCGGCGTGACGAACAATGCTACTGTCGGAGGCACTCTCGGGGTCACTGGAGCGTCTACTTTGGCCAGTGTCGGAATCACGAACAATGCTACTGTCGGAGGCACATTTGATGTAACCGGAGCTTCTACATTAGCGAGTATCGGAGTCACCAACAATGCGACTGTCGGAGGCACTCTTGGCGTCACCAGCAATGCTACTGTCGGAGGCACATTTGATGTAAGTGGAGCTTCTACACTGGACAGTGTGGGTGTTACTAACAATGCTACTGTCGGAGGCACTCTCGGCGTCACCAGCAATGCTACTGTCGGAGGCACTCTCGGCGTCACTGGCGAGTCTACCTTAGCAAGTGCTACTGTGTCTGGTGCTTTGAGTGCTGGTGCGTCTACCTTGGCTAGTGCTACTGTGTCTGGTGCTTTGAGTGCTGGCGCTTCTACATTAACGAGCGTGGGTGTTACTAACAATGCTACTGTCGGAGGCACTCTCGGAGTCACCGGCGCTTCTACATTGGACAGCGTTGGAGTCACCAACAATGCTACTGTTGGAGGAACATTTGATGTCACTGGCGCGTCTACATTGGACAGCGTTGACGTGACGAACAATGCTACTGTCGGAGGCACATTCGGCGTCACCAGCAATGCCACTGTTGGAGGCACACTCGGCGTCACCAGCAATGCCACTATTGGAGGCACTCTCGGCGTTACCAACAATGCTACTCTAGGAGGCACATTGGGCGTAACGGGCGCGACTACTCTTTCTAGTGTTGGTGTGACCAGCAACGCGACTGTTGGAGGCACTCTCGGTGTCACCAGCAATGCCACTGTTGGAGGCACTCTCGGAGTCACTGGAGCTTCTACCCTGGACAGTGTTGGCGTCACCAACAATGCCACTGTCGGAGGCACTCTTGGCGTCACTGGTGATACTACACTGGATGTTCTTGCTGCGGGAGCTTCTACCTTAGCCAGTGTTGGAGTCACCAACAATGCTACTGTCGGAGGCACCTTCGGCGTCACTGGTGATACTACCGTGGATGTCCTTGCTGCTGGCGCTTCTACTTTGGCCAGCGTTGGAGTCACCAACAATGCTACCATCGGAGGCACTCTCGGAGTCACCGGCGATTCCACTTTCAGTGGAGGCCTGGATGTATGTGGTAATTTTTACGCAGTCTATCCTGACCAGTCTATTCCTGTATCCGCACTTCTTGGTGGAGCAACCGTTGATACTGAAAACGATATTTCATTGAACGCAAACATAGCCATTGCCGGCGATTCTTCTTTCAATGATGATGTATACGTGGGAGGAAATATGGGAATCAATGCTTCTCCTAATAGCGCGATCGTGTTAGATATTAATTCTACTAACGCCATTCGTCTTCCCAAGGGCCAAAATGCCGACCGACCTGTTCAGAATGGAGCCGACTCAAGTTATAAGGGTCTTATCCGTTATAATGCCGAGCAAGACCAGTTTGAAGGTTTCGGTGCCGGAGATTCATGGGGTTCCTTAGGAGGCGTCAAGGATGTTGACCAAGATACGTATATTATTGCGGAGACCAGTGCCGGTGCCGATAACGACCAACTTCAGTTCTATACTGCCGGTTCTCAGCGTATGATGATAGACGCCGCCGGTGATGCTTCATTTAACCATGGAGTGAATGTGGTTGGTGCTACTAATATGGAGTCTACCTTAGTAGTAGATGGGGATGTTTCATTGAACTCCAATCTCCTCCTGGCGGGTGATTTGATAATGGATGGAACATTACAAGTGCGTGATACACAGAGCGTGACAAATACCACCGTCAACAACTACGAAGTCATTATTACCAATGATTTATCTTTGAATGGAGATATGGTTGTTAGCGGCGATTCTTCTTTCAACAATGATGTATATGTTGGAGGAAGTGCGGTGATTTCCAATAACTTAGAAACAAATACAATGAAAATAAATGGTGTCCTAACTGTGTCTGGAGACATCTTGCCTACAACTGGCAATGTCATCAACCTTGGTTCTGCCGATAAACCATTCGGTGGACTTTATGTAAGCAACAACACGATTCACTTTGCCGGCACTGATAGCGGTGCTCTTTCTTTCCAAGAAGGAGGACTGAAGATTCAAAGTGGAGAAGGAGAAGAAGAACAATCACAAGACATTCTTGCTGTTTCTGACGGTAAGGTCGCTATTGGTAAAGCCAGTAGCACTGCTACTGCGAACTTAGACGTGAGCGGAACAATGGTAGTAACAAAGGATGTTGAGATTCAAGGCGATTTGTCTGCCAACTATGTTCACGCCAGTATTCCTAATAGCTCTCTTGAAGAACCGTTTTACCATGTTCAATATACCCCCATTGGTGGTATTATTATCTGGAACGACGCAAGCAGCATTCCTCCTGGATACACTGTTTGTGATGGTCGCACAATAAATGATATTGTCACTCCCGATTTACGTGGTAAATTCGTCATTGGTTATGACGCCAGTAACTCTCATCTTAACGCGATTGATAATTCAGGTGGTTCTTTCATCATTGAAGATGGTGACCTACCCGCATACCAATACCAATTTGAGAACGAGGACATCAGTGAATACTTATTGGGAGGAACACCCGTTATTGATGCTAGTTATTCCATGCCTTACTATGTCATGATTTATATCATGCGCACTTCTGATGTCATATCGGATGTTGCTGCTCTACAGCGCAATTCTGATATTTCATTGAACTTCCATCTCGCGGTTGGACGTAGCACCACATTGAATTCCACTCTGGAGGTTGGTCTTGCTACTACCATGAACTATACTCTGGATGTGTCTGATAATGTCACACTTGATTCCCGATTAATCGTCGGTGGTGATGTATCATTCAACTCCGCTCTGGATGTCTCTGATAATGTCACATTTGATTCTCATTTGATGGTCCACGGCGACGCTTCATTCAATGCTGGCATGGATGTGTCTGATAATGCCATTTTCAACTCTGATTTGATACTTCATGGTGACGCATCATTCAACTCCGCTCTGGATGTGTCTGATAATGCCACTTTCAACTCTGATTTGATACTTCACGGTGACGCATCATTGAATTCCACTCTCAATGTGGCTGATAATGCCACCTTCAACTCTGATTTGATACTTCACGGCGACGCATCCATGAACTCCAATCTGTTTGTTGGTGGCGATTTGTCTCTCAATGGCGATTTAACGATTCAAGGTCACTTGTCTGTGTTCCAGACTACGAATACGGTGGCTATCAACACCACAGTCAACAACTACGAGGTCATTATTACCAATGATTTATCTTTGAACGGAGATATGATGATTAGTGGTAGTGCTATCATAGATTCCACCTTGGCCGTTAGCGGTGCTACTATGATGAATTCCACCTTGGGTGTTAATGGCGATGTGTCTTTCAATGGTAGTCGGGTGGATATTTGCGGTAACTTTTATGCACAATACCCAGATGACTCTATTCCTGCTTCTGCCATTATTGGCGATGTTGGTGGAGGCGGTGATATGTCTTCCTCTTCTCTTCTCGCCCAGTTCTAATTCTACTACCAATACAAATTTGTAAATAAACATATTTCATAATTAGATAAACTATCATACTCATTATGAAATCAACGCATACCATTGTTCTCTCTTGTAGCGTTCAGCGAATACTACTGGAATACCCCATCACAAACAATCGTTTGATTTACTATATGTTTATTACGACATATATAGTAAATCCAATAGAATCCATTATTTTGTGAGAAATAAAAGAACGGTTCATGTAATTAATATTGGTTCAAGAAACCACTGAACAAGTCTATGTCTTCGCCCACTTGAAGGGTGCTGTTCAAAGACACGTCTCCAGCCACACTGAGTTTGCCGTTGAAAGATACGTCTTCCATCACCACCAAACCGCTATTCAAAGATGCGTCGCCGCTCATGGACAACCCGCCATTCAAAGACAAGTCTTGTGTCACAATGATTTCGTAATTGTTGATTTTGGTGTTGATGGTCATGGTATCACGCGTTTGGAACACCGACAAATTACCCTTGATTACGATGTTGCCTCCAATATCAAGATTGCTATTCATGGATACATCCCCGTTCAGTACCGACTCGCCGCCCACATACAAATTCGTATTCAGAGACGCATCGCCACCTACGTATAGTTTCGTATTCAGAGACACGTCGTTCTGCACCTCCAATGTGGATTGTAAAGTGGTCGCATCAGTCACGCTCAACGTAGAGTTCAATGTAGTGGCGTCTTTTACATAAAGCTGACGATTGAAAGACACATCGTTCGCCACATACAAATTGGCGTTCAAAGAAGCGTCTTGTATCACATTCAGGGTAGAATCCAAGGTGGTTGCGTCTTTCACATAAAGCTGGCGATTGAGAGACACGTCGTTCGCCACATACAGATTGGCGTTCAAAGACGCGTCTTCTAACACGTTCAAGGTAGAATTCAACGTGGTCGCTCCGTGAACGTAGAGTTGACTATTGAGAGACACGTCGTTCGCCACATACAGTTTCGCGTTCAAAGACGCATCTTCTAGGACATTCAACGTGGAATTCAAGGTAGTCGCTCCTTGAACGTAAAGTTTGCTGTTTAGCGAAGCGTCGCCTCCTACATACAAATGGGTGTTCAACGACGCATCTTGGCTCACTGTCAATGTGGAATCCAATAAGGTAGCGCTCTTCACATACAAGTTGCTGTTTAGAGATGCGTCGCCATTTACAAAAAGACGGTCGTTCAGGGAAATATCGCCCGTCTCCACCACCACTTGCCCGTTCACCTTCAAGGTTCCCGACAAATCCAATTCGGCAGTCGGATTCGTCGGGTCGGTAATGTTCAGACCCAATTTGTCGTTGTAGGCAATGACTGTACTACCGATGCTTCCATTGTAAGACACGTCCATTCGCCCTGTTTCGGTATTGAACGACATCGCACCCGTGGGGTCAGAATCTTGTAAACTATCAAAATAAATCGTGTTGTTCTTCAAATAAATAGAATCAAATGGCTTTGATGCGGAACCCAAGTTGTATGTTTCCGCATCGCCGGGCACCACATTGCCCCATACAATGATCTCCTTGTTGTTCTGGTCCGAACCATTTAGTTGAAGCACTGTATTGTTATTACTCGCATCATTGTTCATATATTTGACTTTGTCCACTACATAATCTACTTGGTCTTGCACGTTATCAGATAAATCAAGCAAATACGCTAACTTCTCCATGGGAACATCGGTATACGTTCCCAGCGCATCAGACGCACGGCCTTTTCCTTTTACGCGATAATTGGTCGCATCCATGCCGAACGCAGGCGTGACCCCATCTGCTTCTGTATATAAATTCAATGAGTTATCACTGCGAATGTAGACGCCGCCGCCACTAATATCCAGGAAACCCTTGATATAGGACTGGCGCAGTTTATTCGCATTATTGGATTGATCAAACCATTGACTCATTCTTTTCTTTCTTCTTGTATATTCTTTTTAGATATTTTGCTATTTTCAAAAATAATCGTTATTTGAACGATTATTTTTTTGGGATATCCTTTCTAAATGTTTGTTCGCATTCATTGTTTTTTTGGGATTTGATATTATTTATGGTATTATTATTAGTATAGAGTTATTTTTTTGGCAATACTACCACTTATATTAAGCATTTTCTAATGTTTGTATTTTTTCTTCCAAACTTGTTATGATTGCTTGACGTTGTTGCACTTTTTCATCAAGTTCTTGTAATGCCTTAATTGCATGAACAAAAATACATGTATACTGTAGTCCATGTGGTTTGTCATCTTCACTTTCTTTGAAGACATGTGTTAATTCAGATATTTCTTTTACTTCTTGTGCAATAAATCCAGTTTCAACACCATAATCGGTTTCGGCCAATGCATTGCCCGAAGCATCCAAGGGGTTTCCTGACGCATCCAAATCAAAATTATGGTCGGCGTCATACATTTTGCGCGTTTTGAAATAATGTCTGGGGGCTAATTTACGAATGGTTTCCAATCCATTTGTAATAAGTCTTTCATTGTGCTTAAGACGGTCGTCACTACTACCACTCCATGAGTTAGCCCATGCGTTACCGTTCACCGCTAATACATACCAACCCGGAGCGATTCCTATACCTAATGAAAGTTTCTTATTTTGAGTATTTTGATTCTGTTGTGTCGAATTAGTTTGAAAAAACATGGCACCGCTTTGATATCTGGAGACTAATGCATAACCCTCTCTCACATACATATTGTGGTACGTCTCATTCCTTTCTTCAAAACCACGAAATAATAAATCGTGTTCTGAATATTGATTATCATCCAAATAGAAATAACTTGCATGTTTATGCCCATTATTCTTGGTAGAGGACCAAGAAGGACGATTGAAACCTTCTGTATTCGCATCGAAACCCCATTCTGTTCTATAATTGCGTTCATTAGAAGGTAGTCCAGTAAGTGTCATCATGGGAGTAGTTAAATCACCTCGATCCATACTTATTGGGGTTGTTGTCCAGTCACCCAACGATAACTTTGGCACACGCACTTGGTCGTGTTCAATCTTCATTGCAGCACCATCCAGAAAATTTACGATTGTTCCAGTTTTTACCATACCTGAGTCTTCTCCACCTGAATCATCATTCATAGTACTTCCAGCAATGCGTTTTCCATCACGACTTATGCAAGAAGAACGGAAATTACCGCTTGCCTGTGAACCGTATATTTGACCAACCCATACCCAATTTCCATTTGCATATTTGAATACATTGACCGCACCTCCGTCGCCATATAAAGTACTGTCGTGACTATCACCAATAGTGACTGTCTTTCCATCTCCACTTAAAGCAATACTACGAGCGTTATAAGTTGTTGCACTGTCGACCATCTGATCTCTACCAATGTCTGTACCCAGTTGCACCCAATCTCCCGCGTCTTCACTGTATTTATAAATGAAAGAACGACCTTCTTCGCTGTTGTAATATAATGACGTGCCTCCTACAATCGTTCCATCACTGTTTATGGAGACTTCTCTACCGAAGTTATCATCTTGTGGAAAACTACTGCTAGTAGTAATGGTTATATGATTTCCAATAAGATTCCACGACCCATCAGTGACGTCACCTGTGAATTTGTACACACTCAAGCGACCATTATTTGTTCCAGTTGTATCATCATTTACATCACCTACCACAATAATGGTTCCATCTTGATTTAAATCGATTCTTTTTGTTGCGGCGTAACCAGAGTTGACCTCACCCGAACTAACCGATATATTCGACCCTAATTGAGACCAGTCACTGTTCGCTTCTACATATTGATACACTTTGACGTTTCCCACTATATCTATTCCGGCAATCACATTTCCAGTTCCGTTCATTGCACAACCTTCATGACCGAATTTACCAGAAGAACCATCAATTATACTTCCTTTGAGTGACCAATCTCCATTAATGTATTCATATGCGGAGATAGAACCATTTTGACTAGTTCCAGTACTCTCGTATAATGATCCAAGTAATACTATCTCACCCGTATCATTCATATCTACCGTCGCACCTGAACGATGATAATTTGTCGAGGTTGGCGAAATTATGTTACCTACTTGCCCCCAACGTCCATTATTCCATTCTAATATCATAGCATAACCATCATCAGTTGCCGATTCATCTCCTAAGGCAGCACCAACAATCATTCTCGACCCATCTTCGTTCATTGCGATACTAGAACCGAAATAGTCGGTGTTTGTCCCACCATACAATTCATTTGTGACGCTATAAACTGCTGAATTCATACCATCTTCAACCACTTTGTAATAATTGGGGTCATCTTTGTGTACGTCTTTTCCGAATATGATTGTTTCTCCGCTAATATCAATTAGGGGTCCATACGATTTTGTTGACCATTGGAAGGCTTGAACGTATCCTGAATTGGTGCCGTTTAAGTCGTCATTGGCTCCGCTGCCCAGAATCTTGGTTCCGTCATCACTGATTGCAACGGTAGCTCCAAATGTTTGAGAACTACCAATGCCGGTGAGTGTATCGCCTATCTGAACCCAATCTCCATTTTGGTATTTGAATATATGAATTGTATCGGCAACGCCGGCTCCGATAATAATCATATCACCTGCTGCATTTAATTTCGTTTTAACTCCAAACTCGCTGCCTGCACCATCGGGGTGCGTCAACGTGCTTCCTAATTTGACCCAATCGGTATCTACAAATTGATAAACGCTGACCGTATCTCCAACTTCCTCATTCACCGCAACAATGTCTCCTGCATTATTTATGCTTGTGCTGCTAGAATGACTGCTTCCACCAGTATTGGGAATCGCGCTTCCCACTTGGTTCCATGTCGTTCCACTTCCAGAATACTCATATACATATGCTATTTGATTGGTGTAATTATTGAAAACAACACGAGACCCATCATAATTCAAACTTGGGCGCGAATCATTACCACTCAACACACTTGTATCCCAAATGTTTGTCCAAGAACCATTTACTAATTTCTTTATACGAATATCAACGGTGCCTAATTGTTCAGTCAAGGCAATTGTGGAGCCATCTTTACTCATACTGATTCCTAGATTGCCTAGGTTTTCACCGTTTGATGTGCTTTCTAATTCCGTTTGGTTGTCTCCATAAGTATCCCAATTGTTGGTATCAGCGTTGTATTGAAATACATATGTTTTACCTGTATTGGAAGTGTTGGAGGAATTTTTAGAAGTAGCATCATTCACTGCTACTATAGTTCCGTCATGACTTAAACATATTCCCTCGTAACCAAAAGCATCGTCAATGGAAGTATCTGGAAGAAGATTGTTCCCGAGTTGATACCACACTTCGGCGTCCGAATCGTATTTGTATACATGAGCTACGCCTAATGCACCATCTGTATTCTCTCTGTGTGCTGTAACCCCAATGGTAGTGCCCGACGCATCCATATCTATTCTCTTACCAAAATACACAGCATTATCACTTTCATAAACACCACTCATCAGTTGCCCATACGAGTTCCATTTGTAATCCTCATAGTTGTTTCTCACGGTGAAATTTCCACTTAGATCCAAAAAATCCTTCACATAGGTTTTGATATGTCTGTTTGCGCTTGCATCTTCTAACCATGTTGTCATATTCCTTTAAAACTATAATATATGAGAATATATTATAATAATTTCTAATTTA
>Ga0257127_1002903_pt1 | contig 10063 bp, 9 predicted proteins | sample SI060_135mmetaG_FD_190152 | JGI IMG/M metagenome (GOLD analysis project Ga0257127, IMG submission 190152) | Marine microbial communities from Saanich Inlet, British Columbia, Canada - SI060_135m | ecosystem: Environmental > Aquatic > Marine > Inlet | place: Canada: British Columbia | collected...
CATATTATTAAGTGAAGTCTCTTATTTGAACCGCCGTGTACGGAACCGTACGCACGGTGGTGTGGGAGGACGGCCCGGGCGACTGGGCCTCCTACCCGATCGTTTTAGGCCAAATTACAAAGTGTTCAGATCTTTTCAACCATATCGTCTTATCATCTCTGATAAACTAAGGTGATAAAGGGCTTAAAAAGTCACTAAACATAATACTAAGAGCCTTAATTAAAGCATTGTGAATACAATAAATTATCATATTAAGCATATGTATGCTCATTTAAATGAGTATATCTCCATGAGAATGCACGTAGATTTAACATTTAAGTATAAAAGAGGAAATGGTCATGTTAAGTAAAAAAACGATTGAGGTTATTAAGTCTACAATTCCTATTCTAGAAGAACATGGCGTCGCACTGACTGAATATTTTTATAATCGTATGTTCGAAAATAACCCAGAAGTAAAACCATATTTCAACCCAACTCATCAAAATGACTCAACTCAACCAAAAGCTTTGGCAGCATCAATTTGTGCTTATGCTAAAAACATTGAAAATCTTGATGCGCTTGGGTGTGCAGTTGAATTGATCGCTCAAAAGCATACTTCCTTGATGGTATCAGCCGAGCAGTACCCTATTGTAGGCGAGAACTTATTATGTTCCATTAGTGAAGTTTTACAATTACCAATGACAGATGATGTGATTATTGCTTGGGGTGAAGCTTATCATTTATTAGCGACAATTTTGATAAATCGAGAAGCAGAAATATACGCTGAAAAGTTAGATCAACCTACAGGATGGCATGACTTTAAACCTTTAAAAGTAGTTCAAAAGGTCCAAGAAACTAATGATATTATTTCATTCTATTTACAAAATGAAGATAAAGGTAGTTTACCTCCTTTTAAGCCAGGGCAATATATTACGATTCGACTTGATGGACCATTTGGATATACAACGATGAGGAATTATAGTTTATCCTGTGCACCTAACTTTCATGTAAAACAAATTGATACCTATCGAATAAGCGTAAAAAAAGAGAAAGGAAAATGTCCACATAATCCTGATGGTTTTGTCTCAGCTAAACTACATGAACTTAATGTAGGTTCAACCTTACAAGTTTGTGCTCCCAGTGGTCATTTTTTTCTCGATTCAACCATACCCATTCAAAAGCCATTAGTTTTACTTTCGGGTGGTGTTGGCATCACACCAATGCTTTCCATTCTTCATTCAGTACTTGAATCTAATACTATCCAGGACATCTATTTTATTCATGGCACGGAAGATGGAAGTACACATGCATTTTCAAGCGAGTTACAAAATCTCGACATAAGCCATAAAAATCTAACGACTTATTATTGTTATAATACACCAACTACTACTGATACAGAATTAGGTCGTTATCACAGTGTAGGGTATGTTAATAGAGAGTTATTAAAAGGTTTACTACCTACGCAAGATTGTGAGTACTACTTTTGTGGTCCTATTGATTTTATGCGCTCTATCCATAATGATCTCAAGTGCTTGAAAGTCCCCAATAAGCAGATACACTACGAATTTTTTGGTTCTCTACAAGCAATATAATCTTAATAAATGATTGAAGTATCATGAAGTGACTCATCTTAAGTTCATACTAAAAACCATCTTAAGTTCAAGCATATACAAATGTTTCATCTATTAAATCAAATGGATTCTATGACTAAGGTTCAATCACTTATGCCCTATACCCTAGATCGGTATAGTATTATTATTGGACTCTTTAGTGTCATGGTCGCCTGTCAATCGACTTCACCTTATGACCATTCTAAGCTAAAAGATGAACAACTTGAGGACATATGTGTCGCACCACACGGTATGGGAAGTCCCTCGTCAATTGAGGAGTTTATAGAACTTACTAATGCATTATCAAAAACAACAATAGATGTTAAGTGTGTAATAGAATCCTTAGATCGACCACTTAAACTAGTGGCCACACAGGGAACTCTCAGTGCACAACCTGCCGGAGGTAAGCGAGACCCACGAGTCTTCATCATCCAAGACGAACTTATTATTTCGGTTGTGCCTAATGGCCCGGGTCGAACCTTGATAGAACTTGGGGAATATATAATTCCTACAGAGTCCCTAAAAGGTGAGCTTCATATGCCTATTGAACGTCCTATCACACTAGATCATGTATTTGGACATCTTCGCTACAATGAAAGCTTAACTGTCTGTGGGTTTTGTCATTACAATGAACGGCCTTCTACAACGATAAACCATCGTAATGCTCATATTTCCATGGCTTTTAAACCTTTGGATACAGAAATTATCCTATTAGAAGCTCTCGAGACTGAACATGAACTCTGTACACAGAAAGAACAACTTACTTATCGTTGTGAAATCTATAAGGCGCTCTTTGATCATGGACAAGTCAATCAAAGTACTTTTCCAGCAGAACTGAAGACTATTTATGAAGCAAGCTTAGATTAATATTGATCAAAGCTCTTATCGATCAGAATCTCACTTCACCTGTTAAGTCATTAATTTACTTATTTATTTTAGGAAAGATTTAAATAATGTCTCATCGTGCAGAACTGCTAATGCCTGCGGGTAACTTACGTAAATTAAAAATAGCCGTCCTTTATGGAGCTGATGCAATATATTTGGGTACTCCTGACTTATCATTACGGACAAAGTCAAAGTTTTCACTTGATGAAGTGATTGAAGGGGTTGAATTTTGTCATGCTCATAATACGAAAGCATATTTAACTTTAAATCTATTTTCACATAATAAAGATATCCCAAAGTTAGATGAGTATTTAGATACAGTTCGTAAAGTAAAGCCTGATGGTTTGATCATCGCTGATCCAGGAGTATTTCAATATGTCAAAGAGCATGCCCCTGAGATTCCGATTCATATATCCACTCAAGCAAATGTATGTTCTTGGCTTTCGGTTAAGTTTTGGGAAGATATGGGGGCTAAACTATGCGTACTTGCTCGTGAAGTCTCATATTCCGAGTTAGTAGAGATTAGAGAGAAATGTCCTAATATTAAACTTGAAGCGTTTGTACATGGGGCAATGTGTATGACATATTCAGGTCGGTGTTTACTTTCGAATTTTATGGCAGAAAGGGGAGCTAACCAAGGTAATTGTGCTAACTCTTGTCGCTGGCACTACACGGTTAAACTTCAGCTCAAAGATGGGACTGTTAAAGACTTAGAAATAAACGACCAAAATATTGATATGTTTCAATTTTTACTCGAAGAAGGTGTAAGACCAGGTGAGTTTATGCCGATCGAAGAAGATGAACGTGGCTCTTATATTCTTAATTCTAGAGACTTATGTATCATGCCTAAACTTGACGATTATCTTAAGATTGGTGTGGATACTCTTAAAATTGAAGGACGTGGTAAGTCGGAATATTATTGTGCCATTGTTGCAAGAGCTTATCGAATGGCTATTGATGATTATTACGCTCAACCGGAACAATGGAATTCAACTAAGTACATGAGAGAGCTTAATACAGTGGCGAATCGAGGCTATACACTTGCTTTTCATGATGGTCGGCTTAATAACTATGCTCACGACTATGAACACACTGAGTCTCTCGCTCAATATGAATATGCGGCTGTCATCGTGGAACAAACTGATGATGCATTTATCATACAAGCCAAAAACAAAATAGAGGCAGGTGATGTTTTAGAACTAATTTCTCCGAAAGCCAGAGATGTCATACGTATTCGTCTCTATCAGTTTGAAGAGGCTAGCACTGGACAAATAAAAGAAGTCGTTCATGGGGGCCAACGTACGTTAATTCGTCTCCCCTTCACACTCTTTGATCAAGAAGACCCTAATTACCTTCGTAATCACTATCCCATTTTTACTGTTTTGAGAAAAGAAAGAGCGCTCACCGAAGAACAATGGCGTCGAGTTCAATTTGATGAACTGGTACAAAGGTTTGAGGAAAGTGGGAGAAAAAATGAACAAGTTTATAACCATAAAAGAGATGAATTAGTTGCCGCTATTGGCAACCAAATTCAAGAACGACGTTTTAAAACTAGACGTATAGGTATTGAAGGGTGTTGTGGTAAGGGCTGTAATGGTTGCCTTATGTTTTGGCAAGATCCCGCTTATGCTAAAGCTCGTGAGGTACTCAAAGCAAGAAAGCAAGGTTCTCAACTGAGTAAATCCGAGGCAAATCAACTCAAACTCGTGATCACATAACTTTTAGACTTACAGATCGATTAATAGCTAAACTATAATATTTACTTGTACACTGTGTGCAGTTTCATTCAGTTTATTTCATAACCATAAAGTGTTTATCATCTCAAAGATGATTCATGAAAATACTAACAGAGATTGTGACACGAACGAGGACTCATGGAATACATAACTGATTCATAATAATGATAAAACGGATGATTACTTCAAGGTTTTATATAGAAAATATTTCATCATTACATTACCTAATGTATGTTTACTATGTGTTTATTTGATCAGCATAAAATCTAATTAACTTTTAATGCTGAATAAAATGACATTCATAAAACACAGCCATTAGATCTTCTTAGTTTATATAAAATATATGATGGAATCACAACCCGTACCCAAGGATATATAGTGAATAAAATGCTACAATGGTCTGATCAAAAAGAACTGATTCAAAAGTATCAAGCTAGAGTACCAAGGTATACATCTTACCCACCAGCGACAGCTTTTAAAAAAACAAGTCCTCTGATTGCCTCTGATGTTTATAAAAGTTTCCAACGATCAACTCATGACCCTATTTCATTATATATCCATTTACCATTTTGTGAAACAATGTGTCATTACTGTGGTTGTGCTGCCATCGCTACAAAAAACAAAAATCGTTGGTATCCTTATGTGAAAACTTTGAAATCAGAGATGAAACAACTTGCCTCATTTTTTAAAAATAGGCCTCAGTGTAGTCAACTTCATTGGGGGGGAGGTACACCAAATTGGTTACCTCAAGACTTAGCGGATGACTTATTCAGTTATGTCACCGATCTTTTCCCCCTATCATCTGAAGCTGAAGTCGCTATAGAGATCGATCCTAAAACATTACAACGCGATCAGCTTTCACGCCTAAGAGCCTTGGGCTTTAATAGAGTCTCATTTGGTATTCAAGACACCTCTCATGAAGTACAAAAGGCAATTGGAAGAATATTCCCTGCCGAAGAGATGAATAAACTTTTCCTCGAAGCACACGATTTAAAGTTCAAGAGTATCAACGTTGACCTTATCTATGGTCTGCCGCGCCAAACAGCTGAATCATTTAAACAGACCGTTATTGAAGTGATCAATATGAGACCACAGCGAATCTCATTATTTGGATATGCGCATGTACCATGGATTAAACCTCATCAACTCCTAATGAATGCATCTGAACTTCCTTCATCTACAGACAGAATTATTATGTTCACGATGGCTGCAGATCTACTCAAAGAAAGTGGTTATGAACACCTAGGGTTAGATCATTTTGTTCTACCAGAGGACACCTTAGCACAAGCCAAACAGAACGGTAGCTTATATCGAAATTTCCAAGGGTATTCTGTTCGGAAATCACAAAATTTGATTGGTCTAGGTATGTCAGCGATTGGAGAAGTGCAAGGCACATTTCTGGCGAATCATAGGCGCTTAGGTAAATACCAAGCTTCCATTTCGGTTGGTCATATGCCGATTGAACGAGTTTATAAACCAAGCAAATCTGAACGAGCTATTGCAAATTCGATTAATGAAATAATGTGCCATGGGAAACTCGATTTAGAAAATCTAAGCATGAGCTTTGGTGGCGTTAAATCTCTATATGGTGTTTCCGTATTTCAAAAACTTGAGGCTTTAAGAGCTGATCAACTAATTGAATTTGATGGACGACACTTAAAAGTTAATCCAATCGGGAGATATGTTTTACGGCATATCGCAGCAGCACTAGACCCAATGATCGAAACAGAAGCTTCGGAAGAATCTCAAGTTCAATATTCAAGAGGGATCTGACGAAAGCAGTTGAGTAGGTAGGGGGAGCTTCCCCCCCCCCACCTTTCGCAGAACCGTACGTGAAACTCCCGCTTCATACGGTTCCTATGATTCAAACAAAGGCTTAGCATTTAGATGCCACATATAGAAGAGATTTGGATCTCTTTCAGAGATTGCTCTTAGCCACTGACGGGCTTTAAGCAAACTCCGATTAAATCGTGGTTTTGATGCATAAGTCTATCAAGTGGTATATGATTAATGTTGAGGAGTAAACACATGACTCAGCCGCACTATGATCAAAGTCGTGTTTATGAAGCTGCAAATGATGTCCTCAAAGAAGGTGGTCAAATCAATATCCATCCAAGGCAAATGCAGTTGTTTCAGCTACTGATAAAGTTGCACTTAGACAACGAAATCAATATGTAGAATCTATAAATGAATACGGTGTCTTAGCCCAGAAAAGAACATCAGACTACTACCGTCAAAGTGAAGGTGAAAATATGTTCTTTCGATATAAAAAGCTGATTGGTGATGAACTAAGAGCGAGAGGTAAAAGATCTCGAAGGGTGAAGCCTGTCATCGCTTGCAACATTCTGAATCAATTTCGATTGTTGGGCAGTCCTCAAAGTGAGTTGGTTGCATGAGAACCGAATCAAAAGACTAATGTTGTCTACGTTTCTGATAACATGTGTCTTTACTAATGCAACAAAGCCCTAATTTCCGTTTCTTTTCTATAGTTAAGTTATATTGAATCTAGGTCAAAGAAATGCCTCTACTCAGCATGATGAAAAACTGTCCACCTCATTGATTGAACAGACTGTACATATTTATTCAACCTTACTCACTTTTTATCAAAAGTTGACTATTGTATATTAGTATTTAGATATTTATTCAGTCATTTTTCTAATGAGGTGATAATGAAAACATTTATATTAGCCTTTTCTTTATCAATCATCAGTATGCATGCCTCTGCATGTATGATTGGAGATCATGATGGATGTCTTAAAGAAGCGATCGAGGGTGACCCAAAGGCACAAACGGGACTTGCGTTCATGTATGTGAAAGGTCGTGGCGTAGATAAGAACGATACAAAAGCCCTTAAGTGGTACCGACTCGCCGCTAAGCAAAATAACGCCTTCGCTCAACTCGAGATCGGAATTATGTATATGGAGGGGCGTGCGGTGCAAAAGGATTACGAAGAGGCGATTAAGTGGTTTCGTCTCTCTGCTGAACAAGGGTATGCCGGCGCTCAGAGAATGTTGGGCACTATGTATATGCGTGGACATGGGGTAACACAGAGTGATGCAGAAGCATTGAATTGGAGCGCATTAGCCGACGCTCAAGGAAACGATCGTCTCCAATTTATCTTGTGCTTCTTTGCGTTTTTAGTCTCTTTCCTAGTCTCTTCACCGTTGACTAAGCTCTTAGGTCGACGTCAGTACGCCGCATACCTACTTATGAGCTTGGGTGGACTCTTAGCGTATATCAACAACAATCCAATGTTCTTCGGGTCGATCTTCTTAGCGGTCATCATGACAGAGGTCACGATGAGAGCTAAAAATCGAACTGCTGCGATACTAAGTAAACCTTTGGGGTGAGCCATCGATTACTTGAGCACCAAATAGAATGAGTTTTGAGCCCTCTTACTTGACGATTAACTTGCCCTTCATCATGAAATAGTGGCCTGGGAAACTGCAGATATAGTCGTAAGTCCCAGGTGCAGGTGCAGAGAACTCAATGGTAGTTGACTCACCTCCACCAATAATATTGGTATTTACAATGATGCTTTCTTTCTCAGATGCAGGAATATACTCGGTATTCTTTGCAGCCGATGCTTTTTGAGCAAACTTGGCAGCGTCGGTCCCTGCTTTGAGGAGGACAAAATTATGACCCATCACATTACTCTTAAGCTTGCCTGTGTGTGATAGGGTTAGTTTGACCTTACGACCTGCTGGTACGTTGATCTCAGAAAGGCTGTACTTCATTTGATCTGTACCTTTGAGATCGACGGTAACAACTGTTCCATCATCTTTGATAGCATCAGCGGAAGGAGCTGGAGTTTTCTTGAGGGGTTTCTTGAGAGGCTTCTTCTCAACAGCCTTTGTGACAGCTTTCTCAGCGTTGGACTTTGTTACGGTTGAAGGACTTTCTTTAGCGCATCCTAAGAAGCACAAAAAAAGAGAGGGGAGTAGAATATATTTCATCACGAGCTCCATAACTCAATTTTGGATTAGATCTGATGTGGTGCATACGTTACATTCAGTAACTAAACAATTATTATTTATTTAATGGTCAAAATATTGAGCCTGAGCACAAGACTATATAATGAGTTCAAGATCAGTCATTATACATATATTTAAGACCATTTATTCATTGGTGACCAGGTGACTTGAATCTTATACTATGAGTTTGAAGACCTACTTTCCAAACTTCAGTATGTGTCATTATGGCTAGGTTGGAACGAACTCGAAGATGCACTAAGGTAATGATATGATTATCATTACCTGAAGAGTTGGTTGACATCTTCGATCGGAAATGAATGAATAATTAGTTCTCAAAATGCTTCAATGCTACATAGTTTAATATAATTATATACTAAGATTTTTATGTATATATTATAAAATATAGAACGCTTGTTGTTGCAAATTTATAAACACTGTGTACAGGAGTATTGGACAATAGTTAAAGCTTGGATATTTTGTGAAAAAAATGAACAGTCAATAGCCAATTACTGTAAAGACCTGCACACAGTGTACTGATCTATTCATTTTAGTTTATGATCATAAAATGGCTTATGTTTGAATAACTAGCTTCGACAAGATGATTCAAAAAGGATAACTCAACGCTATGAGTAATAAACGCTTTCCTAGTTTAGCTTGTTTGATCACCTTAAATGGCGATCTACGGGTTTTAACTTCAATCGCTCTCTTTGCGTTCTTAGCATTAGGATGTAAAGAACACGCACCTAAAGGTCTTGCTCGCGGTGCAGAGCTATTTCAATCGTGTGCATCGTGTCATGGAGAAAATGGTTTAGGAAATAGAGAACTCAAAGCACCTAATATCGCTGGATTGCATGAAAAATATATTATTAAGCAACTCAGTAACTTCAAGAGTGGATACCGAGGTCTTCATCACTTAGACACGGAGGGTCAGCGAATGAATCCTATGGCTCGCCACATCCGTACTGAACAAGATATGGAGTCTCTAGCTATACATATCGCTCAGCTCAAGTCAGTGAAACCTGAGCCTACACCTAACTTTGGTGGAGATTCAATCAAGGGTAAGGCTCATTTTGCAAGCTGTGGTGCTTGTCATGGTGCAGATGGAGGTGGAAACACTGACATGAATTCTCCTTCACTTCTTATCGGTAACGATTGGTATTTGTTCGCTCAACTGAAGAAGTTTGATCATAAAATTAGAGGATATAGTCCATCAGATACCGGGGGATCGATCATGATTAACTCTGTCAAAGTCCTCAATGGTGATGAGCAGATGATGCGCGATGTGGTCGCCTACATCATGACCCTCAAGAAATAAGGGAGAAGCTAATATGTCTAATCAAGATCAAGAGTCAACACCACATACAACACCAGATGAAACCTACGCTAGAAAGGTCTTTATCATCACTACGGTGTGCGTGGCTCTATATGTCGGTTCTGTCATTTTATTTGTTCTATAAGGTCACCTAATGTTTAACATTTTTGATATTGGCTCATATATTGATACCGTCTCAACTTACGCTTCGGATATTGATTTTCTCATATTGTTGATCACCATTCTTGTTGGAGTTCCCTTTATTATTGCCGAAATCCTTTTAATTGGATTTATCCTCAAGTTTCGTAAAAAAGAAGGGGTTCAGGCACAATACATCACCGGTGAAGAGAAGGCACAGAAGCGTTGGATCACTATTCCTCACTTAATTGTGCTCCTCTTTGATATTGTCATCATTGTCTTTGCGATTCAGGTGTGGGTCGATGTAAAGCAGGATCTCCCTGATGCTGATCATATAATTAGAGTTGATTCTCAGCAATGGGCTTGGAACTTTACCCACAGTGGAAAAGATGGTGAACTCGATAGTGAAGATGATATCCATACAACCAA
>Ga0257127_1002906_pt1 | contig 10058 bp, 10 predicted proteins | sample SI060_135mmetaG_FD_190152 | JGI IMG/M metagenome (GOLD analysis project Ga0257127, IMG submission 190152) | Marine microbial communities from Saanich Inlet, British Columbia, Canada - SI060_135m | ecosystem: Environmental > Aquatic > Marine > Inlet | place: Canada: British Columbia | collected...
AAATAAATGTTAAAAAATTCTTCAATATTAATTACGGGTGGAACTGGTTCATTTGGTCATACGTTTATACCAATGACGCTAGAAAAATATAACCCCAAAAAAATAGTTATTTTTTCACGAGATGAAATGAAGCAGTGGGAAATGGCAAAACTATTTAAAGATGATTCTAGGGTTCGTTTTTTGATAGGTGATGTGCGCGATAAAGATAGACTATATAGGGCATTAGATGGAATTGATTATGTCGTGCACGCTGCAGCAACTAAAATTGTACCAACCGCTGAATATGATTCATTTGAGTGTGTTAAGACAAATGTAATTGGTGCAATGAATTTAATTGATGCGTGTATTGATAAGGGGGTTAAGCGTATAGTTGCTCTTTCTACAGATAAGGCAAGTGCACCAGCTAATTTGTATGGTGCAACTAAATTAGCTTCAGATAGATTATTTATATCAGGAAATTCTTATACTGGAAGTCATGATACAAAATTTTCAGTAGTCCGTTATGGAAATGTTATGGGATCACGCGGATCAGTTATCCCTTTTTTTTTAACAGTTGCTAAAAAAGGGACTCTTCCAATTACAGATAATCGAATGACCCGTTTTATGATTACCTTAGAAGAGGGGGTTGATCTGGTATGGGAGGCTTTCGATGACATGATTGGTGGTGAAATTTATGTTAGAAAAATTCCTTCAATGAAAGTGACAGATGTCGCTAAATCAGTATCAGATACAGCTAGGCAGGAGGTTGTAGGAATACGCCCTGGTGAAAAACTACACGAACAAATGATAGGTCCTGAGGATGCGATATATACATATGAGTATCCGGAGTATTATAAAATACTACCCTCTATTAATAATTGGAGTAAAGATCCACATAGAATTAAGAACGGAAAGAAGGTGCCTGAAAACTTCTTATATTCTTCTGACAATAATAAAGAATGGATGGAGATTTACGAATTACGAGATTGGATTAAGAATAATAAAAATAAAATTGGAAATATTTAATAGTGCTCCCTTATGGAAAACATGATATTAATCAAGCTGATATCGACTCAGTTGTTAATGTTTTACAGTCAGATTTTTTAACCCAAGGACCGCAAGTACCTTTGTTTGAAGAAGCGGTTTCTAATTATTGTGGCTCTCAACATGGAGTGGCAGTTAATAGTGCAACATCCGCTCTTCATATTGCTTGTTTGGCTCTATCCCTTGGTAAAGGGGATTATTTTTGGACTAGTCCAAATTCGTTTGTCGCCTCTGCTAACTGTGGATTATATTGTGGTGCAAAGGTTGATTTTGTTGATATCGATGAAAAAACATACAACATGTCGGTTGTAGAGTTAGAAAAAAAGCTTATCCAAGCAAAGAAAGACAACAAACTTCCAAAAATTGTGATTCCCGTACATTTTGCAGGGCAGTCATGTGATATGAAAAAAATCTATTCTCTGGGCAAAGAGTATGGATTTAGTATTATTGAGGATGCCTCACATGCTATCGGTGGTAAGTATTTAGATAAACCTGTGGGAGGTTGTCAGTATTCAGATATTACTGTGTTTAGCTTCCATCCAGTGAAAATCATAACAACGGCAGAAGGTGGCCTTGCAACAACAAATTCCGAGAATTATCTGAAAAAATGCAGATGTTGAGAAGTCATGGCATTACTCGAAACCCAAGTTTAATGAATAAAGAGTCGGAGGGAGAATGGTATTATCAGCAAATTGATTTAGGTTTTAATTATCGTATGACAGAACTGCAGGCGGCTCTAGGCATTAGCCAAATACAAAGGCTTGATGATTTTGTTATAAGGCGCAATGCTCTTGGAGAAAGGTATGATAAGTTGTTAGACGGCATGGCATTAGTTAAACCCAGTCAGTTTGAAGATAGCTCATCAGCAATGCACCTATACCCCATTAAAGTTGACAATAGAGGTGAAATTTTTAAAAAACTTAGGGAGGGTGGCGTCGGTGTAAGTGTGCATTATATTCCAATACACATGCAGCCTTATTATAAGTCTTTAGGCTTTAAATCAGCTGACTTTCCTGTTTCAGAGGATTATTACAATAGAGCAGTGAGTATTCCTTTGTTCGCTAAAATGACAGAAAATCAGCAAGATAAGGTAATTAAGTGTTTAAGAGGGAGTTTACAATAGTTTTTTTAGATAAAAAAATTAACATATTGAATGAAACTAAGACAATATAGAATTTAGTATAAGTAGAATATAATTTTTTATACTCTACGACCTTAATTTTATAAATTAAATAAGGATAAAGATGGTTCAAATAAAAAGTGATAAAAGTAAATCAAATCAAGATGAAATAACCCTTCAAAAGGATTTTTATAATCTGTATGCACAATCTCCGATTGCCCAGGAGGAGGCATTGAATAATTTAGGCTTATTTATAAATCGACAAAATTTATCAAGAATTATCTTTATGCATAATATGTATCAAAAGATATTGGATGTTAATGGCATAGTAATGGAGTTTGGAGTAAGGTGGGGGCAAAATTTATCCTTATTTCAAAATTTTAGAGGGATGTATGAGCCATTTAATCACACAAGAAAGGTTGTTGGATTTGATACTTTTAACGGATTTCCTTCGGTCGACAAGAAGGACGGTAACTCCAAAGTGGCAACTGTTGGGTCTTATGCTGTAACCGATAAATATGAAGAATATTTAAGTCAAATTCTAAACTATCATGAAAAAGAATCGCCTATTTCTCATTTAAAAAAATATGAACTTGTAAAAGGCGATGCGTCGAAAACTTTAGAGCAATATTTACAACAACATCCTGAAACAATTGTAGCATTGGCTTATTTTGATTTTGATATTTACGAACCAACAAAAAGGTGTTTGGAGCTTCTCAAAGGTAGATTAGGAAAGGGCAGTATTATTGGTTTTGATGAGCTAAACTTTTCGGAATTTCCTGGGGAGACTATAGCTTTTGACGAAGTATTAGGTATATCAAACTATAAAATTGTTAGGTCTCCTATTACACCATTACCATCTTATATAATTATTGAGTAGCCTTAAATATATGAATTCTTTTTTTATAACAGGTATGTTTCGATCAGGAACAACGCTTGTATCTAGAATGTTTCAATCACACCCTGAAATTGCTTGTGCATCTGATCCATATGCGCCGTTATTCAAGGAATTTAGAAATCAGTATGCTGCTAGTATTCATAATTTAAAGGATTTTGTACTTGAATCAGAATCTCCACATGATGATTACTATTATTATGATTCTAAAACTTCTTTTTTCCACGACCTGCAAACTGAATCTTTTGAAATGAGTTGTGAAAATGTTGATTGGGTTGCTTTATTGGATAAGATGGCTAATTTTTCGAAACCATACTCCCCTCTTTTGTTCCCATATTTTAATCAGTTGCCTGGGAGTACTTTCAAAGAGACTTTAGTTAATGGTATTGATCTGATTAAACAAGCGTATGGAGATGATAAGACAAAACTTGTTGGCTTTAAGGAAGTATGGACTAACGAATTTGGGACTCATATAGTGCGAGATATTCCTAACTCTAAGGTTGTGCATATAATTAGGGATCCGAGAGCAGTTTGCGCATCTAATCTTGTTACTTCAGCACCATATCCAATGATTTTTCTTTTAAGACAATGGCGAAAGGCTTGTTCTGCAGCACTCTATCAGCAAAAGTTTTCTAAGTATGGGGAAAATGTTTTTATATTACGTTATGAAGATTTAATATCACAGCCGGATGTTTACATTAATAAAGTATGTGACTTTTTAGAAATTGAGCCTCATGAGAATATGTACAACCCTAGTACATATTTAGATGGAAATAATCAACAATGGTTGCAAAATTCTTCACATAAAGATTCTATATTGGGCTTTAATATGGAAAGTATAAACAAATGGAAAGATGTTTTGTCCGATAGACAGATTTCTATGATTGAGTCTATGTGTTGCGGTGAAATGTCATTATTTGGATATCAAACAGAACAAAATCAATTCTTTCTTTCAGATGATATTATCTTTAATCCCCCGGAAGTGAAGCAAGCTGATATTGCAAATTGGCTACGGCCTTTTGTCGATCAAAGTGAACAATCATTAGTTAAAGAACTTTCATTAGAACGAGTTAGGTTAAGTGCACTAACATCTGATAAAGAAATTGATAAAAAGATTGCAATAAAACTTGGCCTTTGGAGCGAAACTTTTCAAATGATGCGAGAAAATTTAAAAAGGAATTATTTATGAGCGCTAGATCGACATTTAAATACCCATATCCAGAAGACCTAGATATCAATATTGATCGAGTGATGACTCTTATTGGTGATTACTATATGTTAAATCGTTCGGCTGTTAATACTGATACGGATAAGTTAGTAAAATGTTTACAGCACGAATTAAATGCTAAAGTCTATGAGGCCACTGCAGGAGCTGAGAGTCTTAGCTGGCTTATCCCTAATAATTGGCATGTTCGTAATGGCAGGCTAAAAACAATGAGTGGTGAGGTAGTGGTAGATTTTGATGACAATCCTCTGCATCTTTGGACTCATTCTGTGTCTTTTTCTGGTGAAATTGATAGAGATACTTTAATTAATAAACATGTTTCGACAGATAAAAATCGCCCATGTGAATTTACATATGAGTATAGAAATGGTTATAGATCGGGCGTAAGAGAGTGGGGGTTTAGTATTCCTTATAATATTGTAAAAGGTATGAAGGATGAAAGGTATATAGTTGAAATAGACACTGATTTAGATACTAACAACACCCTTAAGGTTGTCGATGCCTTTTTACCTGGAAAACATAAAGAAACTATTTTTATTATGGCGCATACATGCCATCCGGGCCTCGTAAGTGATGGGCTGGGGTGTATAGCTATTGCTGTTGAAATTTATAACTGGCTCAAAGGTAGAAATGACCTAAAATATTCATATCGTTTTATCTTTGGCCCTGAGTACTTCGGTGCACTTGGTTGGCTTACGTCTGCTCCTCAATTAGATATTGACAACTTAAGCTTTGGTATATATTTAGATATGTTAACAACTGATGAACCTATTGGTTACCAGAATAGTATGCATGGTGATAGCATCATGGATTATAGTGTGAAAAATATTTTTACTAGTCATTTTCCATCCTGTGTTTCCAAGGATTATAGGCAACTATGGGGAAATGATGAAACATTTTATAATGGCCCAGGTTTTGGCATTCCCACTATTGGAGTAGGGAGGGCTATGCATCGTGAATACCATTACAATACTGACAATCTTGAGAATGTAAATAAACATAGTATTAAGGAAAGCTTTTGGGGATTGTCTCGACTTATAGGATCATTTGAGGATGACTATATACCAGTATTAAAATACAAAGGCCCCCTATGTTTGAGTAGATATGGCTTATATATTGATCCTACAAGGGACCCTGAAGGTTACCAAAATATTGAACATATGCAAAATTATGTTAATGGTAGTAGAAGTTGTATGGATATAGCTAACAAGCTTGAAATAGATTTCTACTTTGTAAAAAGTTTCTTTGATAAAGCGCATGAAAAAGGATTAATTGATAAACTAGACAGGGAGCCAATGAAGTCTGATAGAGGTAGTAGTTGATGAATCTTACATGATAGATAAAATAGCTTTAGGCACAGTTCAGTTTGGTGTAGATTACGGAATTAATAATGCAGGTGGGCAGATTCACATAGATGAAGCTAGAAAAATTTTAAATCTTGCAAGGGAAAGTAGTATTGATATGTTGGATACTGCTTATGAATACGGAAATAGCGAACAGGTACTAGGAAAAATTGGCGTTGATAAGTGTCAAATTATCACTAAAACAAGTTCTTTAGAAAATGGTATAGAGCAGGTTATTAATGACTTTTACCAATCATTAGAAAGACTTAAAATAAATAAAGTGGCGGGACTATTAGTTCATGATTTTCATGATATACAGCACCCTCAATTTAACGATTTATTTAAACAGTTGAAGGATTTAAAGCAACAAGGAATAATCCAAAAAATTGGTTTTTCTACCTATGCGCCAAACCAAGTAGATTTTTTACTAGACAATTTTGACTTTGACTTGGTTCAGTTGCCATTTAATGTTTTTGATAATAGACTGGTGCAAGGGGGGCAACTTAAAAATTTAAAAGAAAGTGGGGTTGAAATCCACGCCAGAAGTATTTTTTTACAAGGGGTGTTGTTAAATTTTAACAATCTATCGAATTATTTCATAGCCTGGAAAGGGCAATTTATGGAATATCAAACAATGGCTAAAGAAGATGGCTTGTCATTATTAGAGTATGCACTTAACTTTGCTTTAAACACCACAGAAATAGATAAAGTGTTAGTAGGTGTGGATAATGAAAAGCAATTAAGAGAAATTATTCAATCTGTTAAAAGTTCCAGTGATCTATCGCCTTATCCTATTAATGAAGTAGAGTTGTTAGACCCTAGAGAATGGAAAGTATGATATTGGCAATATTACAAGCAAGATTTTCTTCTTCAAGACTGCCAGGAAAGGTTTTACAGCCAATTTTAGGTAAGCCAATGTTATTACATCAAATTGAGAGGGTGCGACACTCAAAGATGGTTGATAAGTTAGTGGTAGCAACCTCATTGGATCCGTCTGATGATAATATTGAAAAAATGTGCATAAATAACAATATTGAAGTTTTTAGAGGGAGTTTAGACAATGTTTTGGATAGATTTTACCAGTGTTCTAAGCATTATAATCCTAGCCATATTGTACGCTTAACCGGTGATTGTCCCGTTGCTGATTGGCAAGTGATTGATGAGACTATTAGTAGTCATTTGTCTACAAATTCTGACTACACCTCCAACATACTCCCACCAACCTACCCAGACGGATTGGATGTCGAAGTTGCAAAAAAATCAGCTTTGAAAGAAGCATGGGAATGTGCAGTATTGCCATCAGAACTTGAGCATGTCATGCCTTACATTAGAAACAACTCAAGATTTAAAAAATTTAACTTAGAGAATGAAGAAGATTTATCAGAACACCGATGGACGGTTGATAATTCCGAAGACTTTGAGTTTATAGAAAGAATCTATAAAGAGTTATACTTAAAGAACAATAAATTTAATGCACATGATATTCTTAAATTATTAGAAAAAAAACCTCATATTAAAGATAAAAATTATCATATTATGCGTAATGAAGGGGCGCTTAAATCGTATAAAGAAGACAAGGAGTTTTTAAAAAATGTATAAAAAGTCAGATCAATTATTAGAGCGAGCTTTAAAGTCTATTCCTCTGGCTTCTCAAACTTTTAGCAAGAGTTTAACTCAGTATCCTAAAGGCGTATCCCCATTTTTTATTGAAAAAGGAGATGGTAGTAAGGTTTGGGATGTTGATGGGAATGAGTACATAGACTTTGTAAATTCTTTACTTTCTATTACAGTGGGTTATTGTGATAAAGAAATTGATAGTGCCGTACAAGAACAAATGAAGAATGGTGTAACATTTTCGTTGCCACATACTTTGGAAATGAAAGTTGCTGAAAAACTAATTAACATTATCCCTTGTGCTGAAAAAGTAAGATTTGCCAAAAATGGTACGGATGCTACTAGCGCATCTATTCGCATTGCACGAGCATATACAGGTAAAGAGCATATTGCTGTTTGTGGTTATCATGGTTGGCAAGATTGGTATATTGGCTCTACAACTAGAGACTTGGGCGTACCAAAGGCAGTAAAAGAACTCACACATAAATTTGAATATAATAATATCGAATCTTTGGAAAAAATATTTCAAGAGCAAGAGTTGGCTTGTGTAATTATGGAGCCAATGAATGTCGAATATCCGCAAGATGATTTCTTGGAAAAAGTTAAAGAGTTAACCCATAAGTATAAGGCATTATTAATTTTTGATGAAATGATTACAGGCTTTCGTTATGCCGCGGGTGGTGCACAAGAATTATTCAATGTAGTTCCTGATTTGGCAACATTTGGCAAGGGTATGGCGAATGGTTATCCTTTGTCTGCTGTGGTTGGCAGTAATAAAATTATGCAAAAGGTAGAAGATATCTTCTTTTCAGGTACTTTTGGCGGTGAAACTTTGTCATTGGCAGCAGCGAATACTGTACTTGATAAATACAAAACGCAGGGAATCACAAAATATTTCAATGAAATAGGTAGTTATTTATTAGAAAATTTAAATACACTTATTGACAATGAAGAGTTAAATGAGATTTTTTGGACATCGGGGCATCCTTCATGGAGTTTTCTGCACATTAAAGGGCAATTGCAATACTCAGACTTTGAAATCAAGACTTTCTTTCTACAAGAAATGTTTAAACGAGGTATTTTAACATTGGGCTCTCACAATATTAGCTTTTCACACTCTAAAGAAGATATTGATAAATTATTGGATACTTATCAAGTAGTCTTACCAATGGTAAAAAAGCATATTGAGCAACAGGACTTATTAGAAAATATTCATGGTGATATTTTGCAACCGTTATTCAAAGTCAGATGAATAAAATAGTCACAGAACAACCAAAAGAATACGATCAATCTTTAATTATTGCCGAAGTGGGATTAAACCACAATGGTAATTATGAATTAGCTCGAGAATCTGTTATTGCAGCTGCTAAAGCAGGAGCTGACGCTGTGAAATTTCAAAATTTTTTAACAGAAGATTTTTTGTCTGATAAAAGTATACTGCATACTTATAAAGATGGTGATAAAGAAATTACAGAGCCATTATTTGACATATGTAAGCGGTCTGAATTTAAAGTTGAGTGGTTACCCGACTTAATAAAGCTCTGTGATGAATTGGGTGTTGTATTTTTAAGCACACCAACTTCAAAAAGTGGCGTTGATGATTTAATCTCACATGGGGTGAAGTATATTAAGAATGGTTCAGACTATCTGTCTCATATACCACTTCTAAAATACATGGCATCAACCGATGCAACAATTATTATTTCTACTGGCATGGCGTATCAAGAGGAAATAGATGATGCAGTCAATGCAATTTTATCGATTCAGCCTAACAAATCTAAACTGGTTATATTGCACTGCACTAGTAGTTACCCCACGTCTCCAGAAAATGTAAATTTAAAAAAGATACAAACTCTGCAAGATCGTTATCAAGTTTCTATTGGCTTTTCAGATCATACCGAGGGTTGGGAGAGCGCCGTGCAGGCGGTAACTTTAGGTGCAAAGGTGGTAGAAAAGCATTTTACGCTGGATAAAAATCTACCTGGCCCCGATCACTGGTTTAGCTCAGACTATAAGGAGTTTAAAGAATTAGTTGAGCAAATTCGTTTGGCGGAAAGTAGAATGGGAAATTCAGTATTGGAACCTGCTAATAGTGAAATGCAAGTGCGTGATCAATGGCGATTAGGCTTGGTATGGGATAGAGATGTAAAAAAAGGAAGTGACATATCTGCGCAAGATATTGCTATTAGAAAGCCTGCTACTGGATTACGACCTAAGGAGATAGATTCTGTTATTGGGCAGAAAATAGTAAAGAATTGTAAGAAAGGAGAGTCTGTATTAAAAACAGATTTACAGTAGCTAGTGAAGGATAAAGAAAAAAAAGTAGTACTAGTAACAGGCGGATGTGGGTTTATCGGATCACATGTAGTTGATAGACTGATTGAAGATGGTTATGCAGTGGTTGTCCTAGATGACCTATCTACTGGGCATATGAACAACCTCAGCCAAGATGCTATCTTGTATCAAGGCGATGCGAGTGATGAATATTTTGTTAACAAAATTTTTGAACAGCATAAATTTGACTATGTAATTCACGAAGCAACAACAATTAACACCAATGCACTTCACGAAATACCATTGCATGACCTTAAAAGTTCAGCTAATTCAACCATTGTCCTAGCTGAGAGCTGTGTTAAACACAATGTTAAAAATTTTATTTTTGCTTCGTCAGTAGCAGTTTATGGTCGACCTGAATCCTTACCTGCTGCTGAAAATAGCCTTATAGACCCAATTTATTCCTATGGGATTGCTAAATACACAGCAGAATCTTATTTAAAGTATTTTTTTACATATTATGGTTTGAATTATCAGATTCTAAGATACGCCAATGTTTTCGGA
>Ga0257127_1002907_pt1 | contig 10057 bp, 3 predicted proteins | sample SI060_135mmetaG_FD_190152 | JGI IMG/M metagenome (GOLD analysis project Ga0257127, IMG submission 190152) | Marine microbial communities from Saanich Inlet, British Columbia, Canada - SI060_135m | ecosystem: Environmental > Aquatic > Marine > Inlet | place: Canada: British Columbia | collected...
GTTTGCTCGGTCTCATCTTAATGAGCGCTCGTTTTCGCTCAAAATAAACTTGGGTGACTGTCTGTAAGAGCTTTTGACGCTCTTTAGCGCTATATCGGTTCTCACGCATCACCGCAGTTTCTTGAAAGTTGAATACTGATTCATTCAGTTTCCAACGCGCCTCTGCGTAGAGTTGTAAGTCATTACCAGTTGTCTCAGTCGCAGAAATATTTTGAGGAATGGTGGTATTCGTTTCATCGAATCGAGTAAGCGCTCTCTCTTCTTTATCTAAGTCGGTTGTCATCCGAACGGTAAGTTGTGGTAAAGCAGCCTGTACTCTACTTCTTCGACGCATACTTTTGAAAATTTCTGGATGTAAAGATGCATATTGGAGCGCAGCTTTATGAACAGCTTGAATGGTAGGCTCTCCTTGTGCATCTAGTTGAATCAGAGTGTCTGTCCACCCCGCAGTAGATAGGCTTACACTTATGAGCAAAGCTAACGAGAACGCTGATAGTCTCATGATGATCTCTTTCTAAACATAAACATTGAATATTATATCACTACAGTGAGGGGGTCATTTTATCTTGTATTTGTAACCTATAGCCGGTGATGGCATCAAGGTGGGCATCTAGCTCCTGAAGTCGGAGTAACGATTCGCTCTGCTTAAGACTGTTTTCAACATCAGATCGGAGCCAGCGCTGATAGGTGAGTTTTACACGCTCTCTATGTAAACGGGCGACTTTAGATCTCAGTTGTGCACGATCTCTATGCTTTTGACGACGTTCGAGGGCAAGGGTTGTCATAGCGAGTCTCTGGGCTTGAGAGGTAAAGGTATCGTTTGTCCAATCCTCAAAAAGACCAACTTCGGATTCTAAGTCACCGCTGGCTAGGGGATCTTCTATGAGAGTCTCTATTTGATTTTGAGCTTCAAAGTAGACACTTCCACGTTCGGGATCGACTAAGGCAGTCAAAAAATCGAGAGAGAGTCTCCATTCTAAGAATAAAGAGTATTCGGGGGTCGGTTGAAGCAAAGTTAGTTGACGACTCCCCACGAAGAAAGTTGGTACAGTATCTCCTCTAGATGGTCGCGTAGTGTATCTCATTGTGAGCTGTGGCATAAGTGCGCTGAGGACTGGTCTCATGCCATATCCATTCATACTTGGCTCTAAATTCTGTTCACGGAGAGCAGTCCTATACACATCAAAAAACTTTGGAAAAATCTCTAGATCTCGCTTGAGGTATTTGAGCGCAACTCTTGATATATTTAGGCTGGCTTCTTCTTCCCAAAAGAATAGACCACCACTGGTTGAGGCATATATCTTACCTGCCCACCAAGATGCATCGGTGAAGATGACACCTTCCCCCAATGGCGTATCGTAAGCCGTCACCCGTTGACAATCTGAAGAAATACTCAAAATAACTTCATCTGAGACTAGTAATACGCCTTGATCACTCACTTTGAGATGGGTCATCGGTGCGTATACAGGCACACACTGTTGCCAAGTAAATGACTCATTGGATTTGGGATCAGTAAACCAAACTCCATTATGGGTAAGCGCCCACAATTTATTACCTTGTTTAGGCTGATTACTTTGTGGATTAACACTCACAAAGTGAGTGCCTTCAGGGAGTGTATGTGTAGCTTGTCTATGTGTACCACTGAGTTCTATCAGTTGGCCGTCAACAAAGGCATAACCTATCCCCATGTAGTTCAAGATGGTCATTGTTGATGAAGTAGAGTGAGTAAGCCAGTCTAGACTCTGTTCAGATTGATTGCCTGAAGTGGCATTTGTCACATAATCAAGATATCGGGCTGTTCGTTTTATCTGATCACCTGTGCTGACCCATAACTCATCATCGAGTTGAGTAACACTAATCGTGGGTGTAGGACTATTTGATAATGGGTGAACACCTAGGTCTTGTTGGGTGACCCATAAACCAGCTCCTGTTGCGAGCCAAAGTCCTTGCTGCTGTGGAAATACGGCATTTACACGATAAGGACTATCCACAGCGGGTGAGATCTCTTCCTCAAACGCTTCGATCAATGAGAGGGCTGAATCTTCTGAGATCCAATCTTCATCGCCTTGACCTTCTAGAGATGATTCGATGCTTTCGCCTACTTGTCTTTCTACTTCAGCTAACAAAGCAGGTTGAAAAGGACCTGATGCATTGACACCGATTGATTCATCCCAAGATAAGCTTGGGGCATAGCGACCTAGTTGAACCCATTCGGTGTCGAGCGTATCTTCATTTTGAGCGTTTAGTCGCCAAACAATCCCTGAACCGATCGCAAAGAGTTTGTCATCTCCACCTTGAATAACATGAGAGATTACTCGCTGCCCAATATCACCCTCTATGGGTACCCAAATCCCTTGTCGATTCGATGGAGATTGAGCCGAACTGACTTGAATACTGACAAGTAAAAGTGACAGTCCTGTCATCATACTCATCATCATCGATAAGTTTGAGATGAGTCTAGTCTCGTGAATTTGTGATCGAGTCGGTGCCATTAAGGGCCTCACTCTAATGTGTAGTCTCCCTGATTGCGGTCTACAAACAGGAATATATTTCCATTACTTTTTACCGTAATTTAGGCCTAAACTCAAGCCTACTATAGCGAGAACGATCCCTCCTCCTGTATGGAGTAAAATATGGAAGATCGCTTTGTTAACTTGGCCATTAGAAATTAGACGCGCACTCTCAAGACTGAAGGTTGAAAAAGTGGTTAATCCACCCATAAAACCTGTAGTTAAGCCAACCTTAAGAGAAGAGTGAAGAGGAAGTGATCCGGCAAGTAAACCTAAGATAAAGCAACCAAGCAAATTGGCAATCAAAGTACCCATTGGGATCGACTGTAAATAAATAATGAAGACTTTATCATTTAAACTAACACTTAATGCATATCTAAGAAGGGCACCAAGACCACCGCCGATGAATATATAGATGAGCGATGTCACGTATAGGCCATCATGTGTGTTAAAGGGGGTTTGGTGAACACTAAAGTCAACTTCGTAATCGTTGAAGATATTTGGATATGGGTGCGTTTAGATTGATCACAAAGAAGGCCAAGATGATACCTCCAATCCAATCCCACACAAAATGTTGTTTAAGCGAGAGCGTAGATAAAGACACTAAAAGCCCCCAAAATAACCACGGAATACCATATCTACTTTTACGCATCACTAACGCTAAATAGATTGAAGTAGATACGTGTAAGCTTGGGCATGTATTACCGGGCGCATCAACTGATACCATTAAGTCAATAACAGGTTTCCACAAAGAGTGTGCCCAAGCTTCAGGTGCTGGACGTGGATAATGTGAAGTGATTAAGGTGAAGAAAACAAAGCTAATTAATATCATGAGAACGATGTCGATAAGCACTTGAGTGAATCGTTTCGTTTCTAGGATAATACTAACGCTGAAATACATCACATAAAGAGTAAGATAAATACTAATAGTCCAAGGCCAATAAGGGATCATCTCATCGATTGGGAGTAATAAATCGACCTTATGTTCTAATGAGTTATTCAAGAATAAATAACATAAAATCAGACCAATCATGACACTTATGGTGATGAAGAGTCTTGGTATAAAACGCTCATTTAGTTTTTCAAATTTTTGAAAATATTTGCGAAACATGGATTGCTCGCTCACATTCGTGATAAGAATTCAGTGAGTTATAGAAGATAGTTGAAATCCAATATTAACGAATTTGTTTTCAAAATACACGCTCTATACTACTTGGTGAGTTAAACCAAGATCACTGATCATTGAGCTTACTCCATTTAGATTCGGTGAGTTCGCTACATATCGCCAAAACCGTTGGGAGTCATAGGTTTATGAATACCTAGACTCCCCTATCTCAATCTACTCTAAACAAACGTCAGGGTATTCATAGAATTCTGAGTCGGGATCTACGCGTACTAAGCACTTGTTATAAACATCGAGCATTAAGCAGAGTTGTGCATCATCGGAGTAGAAGTTTAGGGCACCGACGACATCATCCTTTTCGGTGAGTAGCGCTTCGCCTTCCCTAAAGGTCTCTTGCGCCTTGAGATAGAGCGGATTGAACTGACCGCACCACCCCTTTACCGCTACTAAACTCGCCTCAATACGGAAGCGGAGATACTCTACCAAACAGCTTTGCCAATGCATGACATAAGCGCCTTCAACACCGGCCGCTGTGAGTGCAGAAATGAGGTTCATCGCCTCTAACTCAAGCTCCAAAGCATTACGATTCGTAGAGCAGTTTTGTTGACAGTCAAAGGACATATTCTCGTTTGCGCGATCCATAATCAGAGCAAGGCTATTAGCCGCCTCTAATAAGCGTACTTTGCCAGGTGCTGGATTATTTTCATCACCTAAGTTGGCATAAGTGGTGATTTCACTCAGCATATCCTCTAGTGCGCCATAAGCGAGAGAACGAACCGAATCTGCCGCTATCGAATACGCAGCGGGGTTACTGCCATCATCATTCACTTGGAATCCACCAAAACGAGGATCTGAACATTGATCTACAGCAATCGTAAGCCAATCAAGTCCACGACGTGCGTCTTGTTGAAGATTTAAGCTTAAACCTTCTGGCTGGTTTAAATTGCGAGAGTCACGCTCAAAGGCTTCATCACTGAAGAGATTAACCACGTCATCAAGTCGGTTCTCAGCTAATCTTAAACGACGCGAGTAAACCGGGTCATTTTCACGGTCTACATAACGACTCTCACCATCCGCTTGCACAGACCCTAAGTCATAATCTAACTCACGTCTAAGTTGACGAGAAAGTGCCCAAATCGCTGTGCCAAAGTCAGACCCATTCGCTTGAGCTTGAGTAAAGTCACGTAAAATCCGCTCGGTAGCAGTAAACGTCACACCCTGAACCTGTAAGTGCATACGCTCTGCACGGTCACTATTAGGGTTGTTAAGCGCCCCATTAGCATACTCAGAGATCGGATCAACGAACAGATCATCATGGACTTGACCCCAAATACCTTGATCGATCTTAGAACTCGTCTGTGCTAAACGAGCGCGATTGAGAATATTAAGGTTACCGGCATTAATCACCTCATCAAGTCGATATTTCGCATATTGTAAAGTGGTTTGGAAATCCACAACCTTCACATCGACAAGTTGAGTGCGGAAGGTAAACGAGTCACGGTCACGTGCAAGGACACCTACGTTATAAAGACCAGGCTCCATAAACTGCCATACTACACTTGGATCTTCGGTATTTTCATCGAAGAGATTATCCCCATCAAAGTCCCATTGATACAAGGTAATTGGATCATTGGGTGCACCTGCGGTAGCGGTGACACCAAAGGTGAGCGGTACAATCTCATAGCCGAGCACAGGATCGGGACGATCATTATTCACTTCACCCATCACACCGGTGATAAAGATACTCTCAATCTCAGGATCTACGTCCGCAATCACCACACCCACGATCGAGTCTGAGCAACTGTCTTCGTCACAAACGGTCAGGCGAATATTATAGGCACCTTGAGCGGTGAAAGTGTGCTCTTGAACCGCACCCACCGAATCGGCTGTCCCATCATCCCATGCCCAAGTATAACTTACGATTGGATCAGCGCCAGGATTTAAGCTTCGACTACGTGAACCATCAAAACGAACCGGAATCCCTTGGTCTGCTACATAAGGACCCCCTGTATTGACCACTGGATTAATATCAGTGATGGTGATCTGTACGCTTTCAGAGTGAGTTGCACCTAAGCTATCGGTCACTTGTAGGGTACCGTTAAATACGCCATCTTCGTTAGTATCAAGTGCCGGTGAAGGACCTTGTAATCCTTGTTGTCCGGGGATGGTCCAAACAAAGTCAACTACTTGATCATCAAATTCAGGAGAAGTAGAGGCGGTACCATCCAGCGTGAGTGGTGATCCTTCGCTGACGATATACCCATTGGCCGCATTGATATCTGAGTTTGGGTGACCATCGGGGCGAGGTCGGGAAACCGGTGGACGGTTTACACGGAAGTTGACCACTTGGTCACGCGGTGTCCCAATACAGTTCCATACCGTGAGGCGGAGTGTATAGTCACCGGGCGTATTGATCGCTGTATTTTCAGCATAGGGGACACCTACACCACCATCTCGGCTGAGATTAGCCTCAATATCACTTGCACACGCCTCAAGACCATCGACTGCCCAACTAGCGCTTGCTCCATTGCTTAACACACCTTCTGCTACTCCAGCTACGATGAGGCTGACCGCAGTACCCACACGGTAAGGCCGTTCTGCAATAGACTCTTGTCCACAACGATCACGGGCTACAATTTGTAAGGTACGGCCACATCCATCCTCAAGTACGCTTTGACTCACTTGAGGTGCATTATCGAAGTTGTCCTCTACATCTATTTCTGCCGCTGGTACGCGACCATTTTGATAACAGATATTATCCGCAGGTTGTGCTCCGATGGTGATCACCGGTGGCGTGAAGTCAAAGGTAACACGACCACCCGAGTTGGCCTCGGTGTGTGAATTTCGGTTACTCTCAAGAGTGAAGCTAGCCACAACCTCGTGGAGTCCCTGTGGGATGCCATTAAGGTTAAGTGGAATTTCAACAATCGCTTCCTGTTGTGCGTTAAAGTTTGCCACACGTACACTGCCCGCTACTTGACCGGCAACCAATACATCTACTAAGACCGGTTGCGGATTCGGGTCAGGGTGACGTACTAAGATTTGGGCGGTTGAGTTACCACCACCGGTGTTAGTGGCACAAGAACTGACACGTGGACTTAGGACTTCTCCCGAAGGCGGAATAACGTTATCCACGATGATGTCTGCATTGCTAGGCTCAGACCATACACCAAACTGATCACGGACTTTGAGGCCTACAGAAGCGGTGGTATTCGGTTGCCAACTCGCATTCGAGAAGCTTACCGTTGCACCCACATAGTCGCAACGTTGGCCATCTATGGTAATGGGGCCGTCATTATCATCACAACCATAAAGCTCATCACCATCGGTATCCCACCAATAATCTTGAATCGAATCACAAGGGGCATTCGGATCGATAGACCCACGACCATCAACAGTTACAGGGGCAAAAACACCGTTGTTGCCACCGGTACGGTATACACCACCAGGGTTAGCCACTGGTGGTAAATTTTGAACATCGATAATCACTTCGATATCATCGATACTTTGATGTGGTCCGGGATCTTCACCTGCAGCAATCAAGGCTGCCCCAATCGCATTGGTCACGGTCAGACGCGCATTTAAAATAACCCGAGGAGGATTACCGGTTGGTTCTGCGGTGACAGGTACTTCAAAGATCGGATTACTAAAGTCTGTCTCTCCATCACCGTTGAGATCCCATTCATAGCTAACGATATTGAAACCCTGCTCAGCAGGTCCCGCACTGTTACTACCACGACCATCAAAGGTAACGACCTGCTCGCAGCCGGTACGACCCGGATCTGCTTGTGCAAAGGCTTGTGGACCATCGACAACATTAAGATTGGTAGAAGAGGTCGCACTTTGTCCAAAGCGATCGGTGACTGTAAGACGAATCTCATAATTACCTCCGCCATCAATTTGACATTGGGTAAGTTGGCTCAAAGAGAGTTCAGGCAAGATTGCGCCTACCTCATTTTGAGCTACAGGACAGTTATTGTGTGTGCCTAAATCAGTTGAGCATACACAGGTCCCAATGGTCCAGGTGTAATCGGTGATTGCGTCGCCAAATTCAGCGTCTGGATCTGCCGAAGCAGAGCCATCGAAAATAATGCGTTGATCATCATCATCAATGATGGTGTACGCACCCACTACGTCATCACCACCTACATCTATGCCTCCTCCTGGATTAGCGACCGGTAATCGATTACCTTGATCAACACGGATCCCAAAACGAGTATCATTACCGTCGTCTCCATCGTTAAAGTCACCGTCATCAGAACTTTGACTTTGACCACCATTGGTATCACGGACAACCACGGTCACCCCAATCGCTTCACCCTCTTCTGGAGTGATGGTGTCGAAAGTACGATTCACAACTTCGCCTTCTTGGCTACCTAGACTACCATCCATACAGGTCAACTCGTTATCGGCTGGGTTGGTGATACAGTAGCCTTGTACACAATCTTGATCACTGTCACAGGCTCCACCTACAACCACGAGATTACCAAAGAACCAAATCACTTGGTTGACGTCGATATCTGGATGAGTGTGCTCACTGCGTGACGCATCGAAAGTGATACGCGAGTTAGGTGAAGCATTGACTGGATTGATCACTACATTAATATCCGAACCATCACGGTGAACCGTAATCTTAGTGGTATCATTTCCTAAATTATTAGAGGTATCAGTTACTTGTAGGCTCACCTCATACTCACCACGCTCCACGATGCCGTAGCCGGCCAGTTGACCGGCAGTTAAAGCAAGCGTTTGTGCTGCGACATCATTTTCATCTAGTGCCGGCACGGTCAAGACACCACCATCGTTACCGTTGACGCGCCAAGCATATTGACGAATGAAGTCATCAAAGTCTTCACTGTCGGGGTCAAAAGAACTACTAGCGTCTAGAGTCACCCCTTCGCCTTCAAGAATGTTGTAGCCAACCTCTGGTGCATCCGAAGGGTCTGCATCAGCAAACGGGTCTGTATTACCTAACTCTTGATAGTTGATCGTATAAGGGGCAGATACTGCAATGTTACCATTAGAGTCTGTTACACGCAGACATACGGTGACAGGATTGGCTTGAATATCTGCCAGTCTTGTCCCTTGAGGGAAAACACGCTCATAGAGGAACTGACCCTGTTCACGCTCGTAGCTATCGTCACAACCGATATCCCACTCATAACGGGTGATACTCACGCCTTCTAACAAAGAGCCACTCTCACGTCCGTCTAAACGTACGCTTGAAGATCCATTGTCAACACGGAAAGAAGCAGGATCTGGTACCTGAGAAATACGGGGAACGGGCTCTGCGCGTACCGCATTAACCACGATGTCATGGGTAGCGGTTGCGCCTAATGTATCGCGTAGGGTAAGGCGAATCACCATGTTGTCATTGCCATCCCACCCCATCGCTTCTTGCCAAGCTGCGACTGGAATCTGAACTTGTGCCCCATTGAAATCGACACCGACTGCGCCATTGAGGAGCAGGCCATCCGCTAACATATCCCATTCATAGGCAACAATACGATCGCCACAATCTGCATTCGGTTCAAATGATTGACGAGCATCTAGAGTAATCGCTGCGTTACTCATCACTGTCATTTGATCATTGGCCACACGAACGTTTGGAGGGAGATTACCTTGATTGACCTCAAAGTTGAGTGTCGTATTGGAGGAACGCCCTAAATCATCAGTCACCGTGACCCGCGCTTGACGCTCACCAAAGCTAGGGAAGTTGGTGGTGAAAATCGCCCGATCCGATGTACGTCCATCGATCTCCCATTGGAAGTTGGCAATAGTACGTTGAGGATTAGGATGGTAGCTATCACTAGCATCAAAGGTGATTTGCTGACGACAAGCCGCTTCTGTGGGGTTAACCCTCGCCTCTACCACTGGATCTCGGTCATAAATGAAGAGGGTTGTGCTCTCGATTGGGGCCTCATTGTTACCCGTAAACTGATCGCTTACTTGTACTTGGATAGTCAGCGCCTGATTACGTGGGAGTTGACTGAGTACACCTCCATTCCAGTTGACGGTCGCCCCTTCTCCTTGTGTTTCAAAGTTACGATTATTGGGATTCTCTAACTCATAGTCAATGTTCCAAGTAACCGTCGTACGGTCGCCACAAGCTGAGTTACCATCGGATGCAGACCCATTGAGTATTAGATTATCACCCACCTCGATTAGATATGGACCGCCCGTCGCAATGGAAGGCGGGACATCCGCTGCCGCACCCACAGTAATTTGAGGGAGAGTCACCGATTTGGTTTGTCCGCTGTTATCCTCTACGCGTAGAGTAGGTGTGTAGGTTCCTCGGCGTGCATATACATAGGTCAGAACTGCTAAAGAGTCATTAGTCCGAAGCGCATTACCGTTAATATCTAAGTCAGGGTTAGCGCCGGTTTCCCACCATAACCCATCAGCTTGATTCGCATCCCAATAG
>Ga0257127_1002908_pt1 | contig 10056 bp, 9 predicted proteins | sample SI060_135mmetaG_FD_190152 | JGI IMG/M metagenome (GOLD analysis project Ga0257127, IMG submission 190152) | Marine microbial communities from Saanich Inlet, British Columbia, Canada - SI060_135m | ecosystem: Environmental > Aquatic > Marine > Inlet | place: Canada: British Columbia | collected...
TACGAGTCTAATTCCCAAGACAAAACTAAGGTTGATGAGAGTTCGTCTAAACAGAATTTAGATGATAAAAAAGTCTCTCAAGATGACAAAGAGCGTGCTGTCTCACAAGCGGATGACCCTCGTCAAACCGCCGAAACAGGGCAAGCTAATTCAGGTCAACTAAACCAAGTTGATACTGAGAATCAAAAAGCTAAGATTCTCAAAATGGTCAATCAGCTTTCGCAGGATGACCTACTCTCGATCATTGAATGGCGTGGTGACCTCGGCCTACAAGCAGGTGCCTTAGACACCAACCTGAATATTGATCAGCTACCCAAGGCAAAAGGCGTTTCCACAAGTGATATGATGGCACTGCTTAATGGGTTTAAGCAGCTAGAAATACCAACAGATCAACTCCCCCAACTCGATGGACCACAAGTTGCTAATTGGCTCGAAGCTCAGTGGGCAAATGCTAAGATGAATGTTGCAGGCCGCCAAATGATGGTAGGCCAGTTCATGCCCGATATGTCTCAACAGCAGAACATGACAGCGAATCAAAACGCTATGATGTCGATGGAGGCAGTCGCTCGTCCCTCAGAAGTGATGCCTGCTTTAAGTCTTCTTAAACTGAGTCAGAGTCAAAAAAATGGTCTCTTACGTCAAGTTGCACAAGGGTATAAAAACCAACGCGGTGGTACTCAAAGTGTCAATATTAGATTGCATCCTGAAGAACTTGGTGCGGTCAGACTTAAAGTAGAGATCCAAGGCCAAGATGTTCGCTTGTTCTTTTCTGCTGAGAATGCAGCTGTGACAGACTTAATCTCTCAGAATCTTGATGAGCTACGAGCTATGCTTTTAGAGAAGGACTTTAATCTGTCCGAAACCGGTCTGTTTCAAGACCAGTTAGATCAAGGTGAAGGGCATGAGCAAGCAGAAGAGGGTGAAGACTATGGGAATGATGATCGGCCCAATCTCCAAAAACGCCCTAAAAATGGACCAAGACTAAGCCCTTTGCCAGGTCGATTCCGTGCCACTGTCTGATAGACATCAAAGCCAAAGATTGACACACGCACACATTGATGGTTGTTCAATGAAGTGAAATGTGTTCATACTTGTAGTCACTTAATTATAAATATTTTTCTTTCACTTAGTTATCTTAATCGGAGATCGTCATGGAAACGAATATCCTCTCATCTCTCGGCGCTACCCAGCCGAATGCTGGTGAACCTGCCGATAGAGGCGTTAATGGAGACAAAGAGGCCTTTTTAAAGCTCCTAGTTGCTCAGACTAAGCAGCAAGATCCGCTCTCACCGCAAGATAGTAATGAATATGTTCAACAACTCACTCAGTTTTCTACCCTTGAGCAATTGATGTCGCTTAACAGTGGTGTCGAGACATTAGCCCTTGGTCAAATGAGTAACAACAGCCAAGAGGCTTTACGTTTTGTAGGACATGACGTGATTGCGAGAGGCGATAAGCTATCTCATGATCAGGGTGAAATACAAGAAATCGCCTACGAAGTCCAAGGCAATGCTGATGAAGCAAATGTCGTTATTCGTGATGCTTATGGAGAAGTGGTTTATGAAGAGGCTATCGACCCCAATTCCGCTGGCGTACAACGCTATGAATGGGATGGACGGACAAAAGATGGCCGTTCGGCACCTAGCGGTCGGTACAGTGTCTCTATAGAAGCTAATGAGGGTGATAAGCCGGTACCAGTAGATACTTATGTGCGTGGTCAGGTAACCGGAGTACGATTCGATGAGGGGTATCCTGAGCTTATGATCGGTGACCGTCGTGTTCGAATGACCGAAATCGTAGAAGTTAAATAAAATTCACTTGCAGAGCATTGACTCTGCTTTATCATCACTCTTAATCACATTTATTAGACTCAAACTAGACATCTCTATCTAACGAGCTTAGAACCAGAGCTGAGTTTAACACTTCCCAGAGGAGTTTCATCATGGCAGGCCTACTCGGATCAATGTATACAGGGAACAGCGGACTCCAAGCTGCATCAAAAGGTGTCAGTGTTGTCGGTGACAACATAGCCAATACCAATACTGTAGGCTTTAAGTCTGGTCGTATTCACTTCCAAGAGATGTTACAGGAGTACCTCGTTGGTTCAAGTGGCATCAACCAAGTTGGACGTGGTGTCCAAATGTCACGTATTGAGAAGCTTTTCACACAAGGTGCTTTACAGTTTACCGGCGTACCAACAGATATGGCCATCGATGGAGATGGCTTTTTCGTGGTCAATGAGCCAGGACAACAACAATCACCCGATATGTACACACGCGCAGGTCAGTTCCGTTTTGATAAAGATGGTTTCCTAGTGACTCAATCAGGAGGCCGTGTACAAGGCTATAATTCAACAGGTGATGGTAACCTCTCAGGTCTTCTCTCTGATATGCAGATTGAGAATACAAACCTTGCCCCTAAGGCGAGTACTGAGGTTAATCTATCGATGAACCTTGATCCTAACGCAGAGGTGATTCCTGGCGGTTTTGATCCTACTGATGAAGCTAGTCGTGATGCAACGAGCAATTTTAGAACGACTGTTGTTCTTTATGATAGTCTTGGTAATCCTCACTCAGTTGAGGTTTATGGAACTCGTACAAGTGCTGCAGATGCAGGTGTTACGCTTGGTGCAGGCGCAAGCCCTGGTGAAGGAGAGGATTCTGTTTGGGATTTTCATGCAGTGATTCCATCAGCTGAACTGACTGGTGGTAACCCGCTTGATCCTAATGCGGTTACCGAATTTGATCTTGGCACACTCGTGTTCAACCAAAACGGTCAATTATCACGTAGCGTTAGTAATGGCGCAAGTATCCCTTGGGTGGGTGCAAATGCGGGTACGATTGATATTGGTTTTGGTGACCCATTGTATCAAGCAGCTGCTGATCCGGGCACAGGTGACCTGATTCGTATCCCTAAAAACAGTGGACGATCAGGAACAACTCTATGGGGTGAAGTTCGTGAGAGCTCTTTGAGTAATATCTCTCAAGATGGTTACGGTACTGGTGTTCTCCAAAATGTTACTGTTGATGGTAACGGTTTCGTGACCGGTGCCTACAACAATGGTCAGAGTCAAATCCTTGGCCAAGTTGCCATTGCACGCTTCAATGACCCGACTGGATTAACAAGTAACGGCGGTAATAACTTCCTTCAAAGTAATAGCAGTGGTGAACCTATCGTTGGTGCGCCTAGAACTGGATCTAGGGGGGGGGTCGTGAGTGGATCTTTAGAAGCATCTAATGTGGAGCTATCTGAAGAATTTATTCAGCTCATTTCATATCAAAGAGCGTTCCAAGCTAATTCTAGGACAATTCAAACAGCTGATGGATTAATGCAAGAAGTCTTCCAGATCCTTCGTTAATCTATTATTTACTAAGTTGAGATACTCTAACTCAATCAAACAAATATCGAGTGAGTGACTGAAATGGCTGAAGAGATATCCACATCAGAGAGCAACGGAGGAGGCAGTCGTCTTCTTACTGTTATTGTTCTTTGTCAATTGTTAGCAATTGGTGGCCTCGCTTACTTCTTATTCGTTATGAAGCAAGACCTTGACCTTTTGCGTACAGCAAGTCAGGCTGAGCAATCAGATAAGATGGCGATCGCTGAAGATAATGAGCAGCTTACCCTAGAAGAAAAAGAAGAGAAGTGGGTTGGCCCCCTAGTAGACCTCGGTGGACAGATTATTGTCAACTTACGAGGTATGGATGGACGAAACCACCTCTTGAGAACTTCACTATCTATCGAAGTTGATAGCGAAGAGACCCGTCGTGAAGTCGAATCTAAGATAATTATGATCCGTTATAGTCTTACTAGACTCCTTTCATCTCGTCGACCTGAAGAGGTAATCGGCGCAGAGCAAATGGAGCTTGTTCGTAATTCTATGAAGAGAACAGCTGATGCTGTTCTTGCCTCTAAAAAAGGCAAAGTTGTAAACGTATGGCCCAATGATTGGATATTGGAGTAGGCGCTAGTTATGTCTGAGCAGAATTTGTCAAGAGAAGATATTGATTCGCTCCTCTCAGCGGTCGATGAAGGAAAAATCAGCGCCGCACAAGCAGAAAAAATGCTTGGTGACTCCGGTGGTGACTCGGGTGCGATCAAATATGATCTACTCAGTCAAGACCGTATCATTAGAGGTCGCTTACCCACACTAGACATCATCAATGATCGCTTTGCGAGACAGCTGAGGATTACACTGTCCAATAGCATTCGTAAAGTCATGCAGGTCTCTGTAGAGAATACGACTTTGATGAAGTATGGGGAGTTTCTTAATTATCTTCCCGTACCTAGTTGCCTTAATATTGTACGCTTTCTACCTCTCCGTGGTCAGTGTATCGTTACCATTGAGGCGAAGTTGATTTATGCCTTCTTAAACAATTTCTTTGGGGGCGTAACTAATCCCAAAGAGAAGGTTGAAGGACGCGAGTTCACCGCCATCGAGCTGATGATTATTCAAAAGCTTATGAAGATCATACTCGAAGAATACGATCGCTGTTGGCAGCCAGTCTATGCAATTACTGGAGAGTATCTGCGAACAGAAACAAATCCACAGTTCTTAACCGTTGTTCCTTTGAGCGATGTGGTTTTGGTCACAAGCTTTGAGATCGAAATGGAAAATTTACGTGGGATGATTCAAATCGTAATTCCATACTCTACGGTAGAGCCGATCAGACCTCATCTTACCGCTGGCATCCAGACCGATGAGGATGATGTATCTATCAGCTGGTACGATCAGATTAACTATCAGCTTGCCAACTCTGAAGTGGAAGCTGACGTCTTGCTTGGCCGAGCTGAATTAACCATTGAACAGATGTTAGATCTCTCAGTTGGTGATGTTCTGATGCTCAATCAAAGCCAAGAGAAGCCTCTTAAACTAAGAGTTGAGAATACTGAAAAGTATCGAGTTGAGCCTGTGGAGCGTTCAGGGGTGATCTCCGTTAAGGTGATTGAACCAATCATCACTCCACCTATGCCTGAGAAGAATAAATCTTACAAGTAACCCTCCCAAAGCAAAGCCTCGTTAAGGTGACCTATTATGATGAACCGCAGTATTGATTTTTTATATGATGTTAAACTAGAAGTGTCTGTCGTACTTGGCAGTACTCGTATGTTGATTAGAGATTTACTTAGCCTTGATGCGGGCTCTATTGTTGAGCTCAATAAGTTGGCAGGTGAGTCACTAGACGTGATTGTCAACGATAAGGTGATCGCACGTGGCGAAGCGGTGGTGATCAACGATAAATTTGGTGTGCGATTGACTGAAGTTATTTCTCCAAATGAGAGAGCACTGCAGCTAAGAGATACCTGATTAGCACTTGGTATTGTTTGTCTTAGTATTGTTTGTCTTAGACAATGAGCATTCACACTGTATTTGGTAAACAGCCAAAACTGATGCTCGTTCAATAAGAAAAAATATGAGGTTTAGAGTGAGGCGAAAAGCGCCATGGCTATGTTTATTTCTAAACTAACTTCGATTCCGAGGTGATATAAATGTCCTGATTTATGTAAATTAGCTGGGATTACAGACTAGTTTTTTTCGTCAATTTTAATCTTCATCGCTTATCTGTCCATGTCATGCTTGCTGAGATAGGTAAAAATGAGTTAAGACGAGCATAGAGATTTTACATCACATCAAATATAGTTAGATGGATATAGACAGTGTATCTCGCAAAACTCTAGAGGTTTAAGGTATCATATATGATGAATCAGCTCTGCGCCTCTCTGACAAGAGCTTTCTTTTTTCTGAGCTCATCGCTCTGTTTGGTTTTGTCATTAGCCTCTTCTGTAGTGGCTGCGCCAACACCGCTTAAAATCGAGTTTGCCGATCAAGGTGGACTCCTTGAATTTTCACTTTTGGGGACCAATGGACCAATCTCACGTGAACAATTAAGCTTTTCACTTTCTGATGAGCGTAAAACACTTCTAAAGATTGAAGTAGATGAAGGCGAGATTAGTAACTCGAAGTATTGGATTAAGTCTTTTACTGAGAGTAAATCAGATCCTGATGTCAAAGGGATCATGGTTCGTCATGACAAGACTACTAAGAGAGTTCAGATTAGAGTTCGTTATAAAAAGCGAATCATGCTCTCTGAAAAAAATAAGATTCAAGTGATTGATATCCCAAACGGCGTAAAAGTGATCGCTCCAAGGGTCTTCAAAGAAGCATTACCCGTTTCTACGAGTCAAGCGCCCCCCAAAAAGGAGACCCCTAAACCTTCGCTCGACCCTAAGTTGAGCAAAATTAATAATTTGACCAGCCGCCTAGCAGACGACCAACCTCTGCCTCCTAATCTTGCAGATGGTCGACCATCTGTCTTTGATAAAGGAACACCTGTTGCCCCTCTCCCAAAGATGGAGCCACTACGATCTACTGAGGTCGTTAAGCCAAGCACTGCACAGGTGAAGGTACCTCAAACTAATCCTACGATAACCACGACTAGATCAGATCTAGGGGCTTCCTCTAGCTCTACGGTAAAACCTGTTCAGCCACAGGTCGGTTCGCTTAACTCGATGAAAACATCTAAGTCTATTGGTCAAAAGAGTATGTATTCTTTAGAAACGCCAAAACCTGTTGGCTCACAACCATCAGTCGGAAATGAACCAACCTCTAATCAATCAAGCGGTTCACCCTTTGACCTTGAACAATTATCAAGTTTGGTCAGTTATGCGGTCTTATTCCTGTTGCTTTTATGGGCAGCGAGTTTCTTCTTCAAGAGAGGTCAAGCTTTAGATTCAGTCGATGGCGGAAATGCGATCAAGGTACTTTCTCAAAAGGTAGTGAGTCTTTCTCCTCGTCAAAGAATTATGGTGGTTGAGACTTTGGGTCATACTTTTGTGGTTGGCTCTTGTGAAAAGGGTGGTCTAAGTCATATCGCTCATTTATCTACTCCAAATGGTCCGGTTGGAGGCACAACTTTCCAACACAATCAATATTCAGACTTTGAGCAGTCTCAGTCCAGATTAGATGCACTTGGTCGATTTGATGATCAAAGAGAATACTATTCTGATCGAGGCTATCCAATCGAAGAACAAAACTTTCAACGCTCAGAAGCTTCAGGGGCTGAAGTGGGTGTAACCTATGATGAAAATACTTTTGTAGGTGAAGATGAGGTATTTACCTCAGAGATGCTACCCGTTAATCAGGCACAGCATCCCAACGATCAAATGAGTAGTTCGGATGCATATCATCAACCTGGTAATAACCTTTCAATGGATCAAGTAGATCAATACTCCTCAGATGAACTGATGGCGGCTAGTGGAAATGAGGTAGGCGCCCAAGGTTTTGATATTGGAGAAGATGAAGAAGATGTAAACATGAAACCAGGTGACCTTCTGCAATGGATTCAAAAACTGAACGGGACTAAAGGGTGAATCTTTTATGTCTGTCAGCCAAAGCGTTACAAAATTGATTTCCTCAACACATAACAAACGTCGAACTCACAAGCTTTCTATAGCGAAACAGTTTTTATATGTATTTTGTGGTGTAGCCCTATTGGTGGGCCTAGATATCCTCTTTGGAATCCTTGGAGGAGGTACCGATATTTGGGCTCAATCCTCAGGGAAGTCACAAGGTCTGCTCTCTGCCCCAAAAATGAACCTGACCATCGATGGGGGTGAAGGCGACTGGGTAGGGTCTTTAAGAATATTAACGATTCTTACCTTAATGACCTTTGGGCCAGCGATGATCTTGACCATGACTAGCTTCACACGAATCGTCATTGTCTTTTCACTGATTCGTCAGGCATTAGGTACCCAACAGTCTCCGCCTAATCAGGTTGTGATTGCGTTATCACTCTTTCTTACGGTCTTTATTATGCAGCCCGTTTGGGGTAAGATACAGTCAGAAGCGCTCGTCCCTTTCATCGAGGAACAAATCTCTCAAGAAGTGGCGATCAGCAGAGCTTTACCACCTATCCGACAATTTATGTTTAAGCATACTAGAGAGAAAGATCTCGGATTATTTGTACAGATATCAGGAGACGCCCGCCCGACTTCTAAAAGTGACATCCATCTTTATCAGCTCATCCCTGCTTTTGTGCTGAGTGAACTAAAAACTGCATTTCAAATCGGTTTCATGATTTACGTACCCTTCCTTGTCTTAGATATGGTCGTTGCATCTATCTTGATGGCTATGGGTATGATGATGTTACCGCCTATTTTGATTTCGCTCCCCTTTAAGCTTATGCTTTTCGTCTTAGTTGATGGTTGGCATCTCTTAGTGGGTAACTTGGTGAAAAGCTTTAACTAATGACTTCTCAATATGTAATCCAATTTTTCACCGAAGCGATTCTTCTTGCGCTAATGTTATCACTGCCTCCATTAATATTGGGTCTAGTGGTAGGTGTGGTGATCGCTGTTTTTCAAACGGTCACTCAAATCAACGAGCAAACGCTTGTGATTGTTCCTAAGATGGTTGCTATTATCGCAGGTTTACTCTTATTCGGTGGATGGATGTTAAATCAGCTCGTTAGTTACACGGTCAGTGTATTTAATCTCATACCACACATACCCGGCTGATTAATGGGCTCCTTATTTGATCCCGGTGGGTTATATGCCTTACTTAATCCAATAGTTTTATCCTATGCCTTAATCATGAGTCGTTTGATTGGATTGTTTTTAAGCTCTCCACTCTTTTCGAACCCACAAATACCCTCTCAGCTCAAATCGTTGACTGTTATGGTATTGGGTATGCTCTTATTAGGACCGGTTGGGATAAGACCCGATTTGGTTGAGTTGCAACTATTACAGTATGTTGGTTTAGTAGCAGCCGAAGTCGCCATCGGTGTTTTTATTGGTTTAATTCTTACCTTAGTGTTTTCTGGAATTGAATTTGCGGGGCGGCTTTTTGGGATTCAAATGGGGTTTGCTGTAGCTAATGTTGTCGACCCAACGACTTCGCAGCAAATTGGTGTCCTTTCCCAAATTATCCGATTTATCTTTATCTTCGTTTTCTTTTCTATGGATGGGCATCTCATGCTCGTCAAGTGTCTTGCTGTGAGCTTTCAAGTACTTCCATTGGGAGTTGGTGAGTTTAATGCGAGCTTAATTGCGGATGATATTATCGCTGTTGGCGCTAATCTTTTTGTGATTGCGATGAAGATCGCATTACCCATCTCTTGTGCTGTTCTTTTGATCAATACAGGATTTGCAGCATTGGCTAGAACGACACCTCAGTTAAACATCTTCATGGTTGCATTTATGGTCAATATCTTAGCAGGGCTCTTTATTTTGAGTTTTGCTTTACCTTCTCTTGTAGCGCTTTTTACACGGATCATTCATAATTCGTTTGAACTGATTGGTGAGCTTGTTAATAAATTAGCAGGCTAGCATAGGATCAAAGGAGAGTACGTATGGCTGAGGAGGATGCAGGAGAAAAAACAGAAGACCCCACCGATCGACGTCGTGAAGAATTTAGAGAACGCGGGCAAATCGCTAAGTCCCAAGATATTTTGTCCTTACTCATCTTATCGGTTGGGTTAGCATACTTCCTCTTTTTTGGCCGTTTCATATACAATCATATGGGTCGAGTGTTTACCGTATTTTTTGAAGCTAGATTTGGTCTTGATCTCTCAGTTGAAAATACTGTGATTTTAACAGCACGTGTCTTTTACGAGATTGGCTATATCCTTTTACCGCTGATTGTGGGTGTCCTTACTGTTGGGATACTTGGTAATTTGATGCAGGTTGGCTTCCTAGTCACAACTAAGACACTCGAACCGAAATTAGATAAACTTAACTTCTTCTCAAAATTTATTCCGACTTTTTTCAATAAACAAGCTTTCGCTAACCTTTTCACCAGCTTAACTAAATTATTCTTCATCCTCCTAGTCGTCTATTATACCCTAAATGGCGATGCTTCAAAAATCGCTCAGTTGCCATTGATGCCTTTAGATCAAGGCTTAGCGTATATGTTTGAACGTATCCTTCAAGTAATCTTCAATATCGTTTTGATTATGGTGATTATTGCCGTCGTTGATTATTCATGGCAAATTTTCAGTATGGAAGAGAAGATGAAGATGAGTAAGCAAGAAGTGAAAGATGAACATAAGCTTGCAG
>Ga0257127_1002912_pt1 | contig 10052 bp, 10 predicted proteins | sample SI060_135mmetaG_FD_190152 | JGI IMG/M metagenome (GOLD analysis project Ga0257127, IMG submission 190152) | Marine microbial communities from Saanich Inlet, British Columbia, Canada - SI060_135m | ecosystem: Environmental > Aquatic > Marine > Inlet | place: Canada: British Columbia | collected...
TGGCGAACATGTAACGGTTTTATTTAAACAGAGACATAAAAAGAAACCGGGTGAGTGGTTAGGTCGTTTAGTACTTGGTTATGAAGATGATGAAGTTAAAATATTTGGTGCAACCATTTTCTAACTGATGATAAATAAGATGATTATTGAAGACGGTAAGTTTGTCGAACTCAAGTACAAAATACTTGATAAAAAGACCAATGATGTTTTGTCTGAAGTTGAATTTCCTTTGGGTTATATCCAAGGTATTAGTGAAATTTTATCACCAGAGGTAACAGCCGAGTTGGTTGGTCAAGTTGAAGGCGACATTGTTAACATGCCAGTTGATATAGATCTAATATATGGCCCTAGAGATGAATCTTTAGTGACAACCATGCCACTCGATAGCTTGGATGAAGACTTAAGAAAAGTCGGCACCATGATCCCGATGGAGAATGAAAAAGGCGACCGCATCAACTTTACAGTGATTCAAGTCAATGAAAACTCAGTCACAGTAGATGGCAATAACCCGCTTTGTGGCCGAGATGTGATTTTTGTCCTTGAAGTGGTTACAGTGCGCGAGCCAACACACGAAGAAGCTAGATTAGGTGGCCCGGTTGATGACGTTATGCCCGGACTTAAAAACATACAATCAATACATTAAATATTATGGACTTTACACAATCAGAAGTTGAAACTATTCAAAAGCATGTCGATGATCGTTGGAGAGAAAAAGATCATGGGGTGCATTTGGGTGATATTGAAATAGACGGAGAAGAGCAGCCAGCTGCTGTTTGGGAGCACAAGCATTACACTTTTATCGTGGTTAAAGTAGGCGCTTTTAAATACAGAGCTTTGTTTTATTTTTTACGCGATAAGCGTTTTGATGCGGGTGTTGATGAGTACAACGATTTAGACGAATGCGTTGATTCTATTATGAAAGCACAGGCAGATTTTTCACTTTCTAAAAGTACAAATGTACTCAAACCCAAAAAGGATAAGTAAGGTTAGGTTTTTATATCTTCAAAAGGATGCTTTTAGCATCCTTTTTTAATGCCCCTGTAAATACAATTGCAGTCTTGTTTCTTTGCTTAATTAAACCTTGATATAATTCTACGCATTATATTCTTGAGGAGGGGTTATGGACTTACCTATTTTGGGTGATTTAAGCGAAGAAATTGTTGCGTTATTTTTCGTTATTTTTAGTGTTTCTATTGTTTTTGGTGCAGTCGCACGTAAAACTGACTTTTGCCCCTTAGGCGGTATCGCAGACGTTATTCATAGTGGTAATACAGGTCGTTTATCGATGTACTTCTTTGCCATTGCTACTGCTGTATTTGGTGTTACTATTTTTGAAGCACTGGAGATTATTAGTGCGGATAGTACACGTCCTCCTTATCGTATGAGTCAGTTCCGTTGGCCGGCTTATTTAGTTGGCGGCGCATTCTTTGGTATTGGTATGACCTTATGTCGTGGTTGTGGCATGAAGAGCATCCTTAATTTAGGCGGTGGCAATCTTAAAGCTATTGTGGCAATTTTAGGTATGGGTGGTGCAGCCGTTTTAATGCTGTATGTTGAGGGATTTTTTAACGATTATTTCTTGTCTTGGGTTTTACCAGCCTCACCTAATTTAGATGACTACGGGTTCGAGATGCAAGATTTAGGTACGATTTTAGGCGGCCTAGTTGGCGTTGAAACCTCTACAATGCGTATTATTATTGGATTGGTTTTGTCGTTATCAATCATGAGTTTGGTTTTTCAAAGTAAAGACTTCGTCGCTAGACGCGATAACTGGATTGGTGGTTTTGTAGTTGGCGCATTGATTGTCGGTGCCTTTTATATTTCTGGCGGCCCAATAGGTGAGCTGGCCAACGAAGCATCAGATTTTAGTGACAACCCTCAGTATGGCATGGGCAGTCCTATACCTTTATTCGACCAATGGGCGACCTGCTTTACATTGCCTCAAACCCAGAGTGGTACATCCTTACTTTTGGTTTGGTGGCTTTCTTAGGTGTGGGCACAGGTTCAGTATTAATTTCTATTGTGACAAGGCGTTTTAAAATCGTTTGGTTTGATTCTATTGGTGAGGCACTACGTTATGCTGTGGGTGGTGTGATGGTCGGTATTGGTGGTATTTTAGGCATGGGTTGTACTTTGGGCCAAGGTGTTGCTGGAACCTCTACTTTATCATTAGGCTCGTTTTTGGATCTATTTTCACTGATGCTGGGTGCTTATATTGGTATCCGCATGCAAAAACAATTCATGAATGACCATGAGGTGCCTAAAGCAGATTAGCGACTTTCTATAGACGAAAAAAAGGCGTGCTATTGCACGCCTTTTATTATCTTTTAATTGACTAGCCCAATAAAGGCGTGCCTAATAAAGGAATGATCATGATTGCAACAATGTTGATAATCTTGATCAGTGGGTTGATCGCAGGACCAGCCGTATCTTTGTACGGGTCACCTACAGTGTCACCGGTAATCGCCGCTTTGTGTGTGTCAGATCCTTTCTCATGACCTTCACCAAGCTGACCATCTTCGATGTATTTCTTAGCGTTATCCCATGCACCACCACCAGTGGTCATAGAGATTGCCACGAAAATACCCGTTGCGATAGAACCGATCAATAAACCACCTAACGCCTCAGCACCTAATAGCAAACCAACAGCTACTGGGAACAAGATAGGCAGGATTGAAGGAACAATCATTTCTTTAATCGCAGACTTAGTTAACATGTCAACCGCTTTAGAGTAGTCAGGCTTTTGTGTGTAATCCATAATGCCTGGCATCTCTCTAAACTGACGACGTACCTCTTCAACAATACCACCTGCTGCACGACCTACTGCTTCCATTGCCATTGCACCGAATAAGTAAGGAACAAGACCACCTAAGAACAAGCCAATAATAACTTTATGGTTAGATAAGTCAAAAGCAAGATCTTTGAATTGCTCTAATTGTCCTAACTCATGTGTAAAGTCTGCAAATAATACTAGAGCGGCAAGACCGGCAGAACCGATTGCATAACCTTTAGTTACCGCTTTAGTTGTATTGCCTACCGCATCTAGTGGATCAGTAATGTTACGAATTTCTTCAGGAAGTTCTGCCATTTCAGCAATACCACCCGCATTATCAGTAATCGGACCATAAGCGTCTAAGGCAACAATAACACCCGTCATTGACAACATAGCCGTTGCAGCAATTGCAATACCGTACAAGCCATCTAATGCATGCGCACCCCAAATACTAGCACAAACGGCTAATACAGGTAATGCTGTTGATTTCATGCTTAAACCGATACCAGCAATAACGTTAGTACCATCACCTGTTTTAGAAGCTTCAGCAACATGTTGTACAGGCGCGCTCTCAGTTGAGGTGTAATATTCAGTTACAACTACCATGACAGCAGTTAGCGCTAAACCGATTAATGATGCATAGAACAAGTTCATATCCATGTTCATATCGATTGTAACGTAGTAGAAGGCACCCGCTGCTAAAACTGCAGATACGATTAAGCCCTTATAAAGTGCACCCATGATTGAACCACCATCAGATACTTTTACAAAGAAAGTACCAATAATTGAAGCAATAATAGAAACAGCACCTAAAGCTAATGGGTAAAGAATTGCATCGTCACCTAAGCCAAGTACACCTGCAAGCATCATTGTTGCAATAATAGTTACCGCGTAAGTCTCAAACAAGTCAGCCGCCATACCTGCACAGTCACCAACATTGTCACCAACGTTATCAGCAATTACTGCAGGGTTACGCGGATCATCTTCTGGGATGCCTGCTTCAACTTTACCAACAATATCAGCACCAACGTCAGCACCCTTAGTAAAGATACCGCCACCTAAACGAGCGAAGATTGAAATTAATGAACCACCAAATGCCAAACCGATTAACGCATGTAATGCATCAGGCTTTGCAACATCATAAGCCAGTAAGCCCATGTAGAATCCAGAAACACCTAATAGTGCCAGACCAACTACCAACATACCAGTTACTGCACCACCTTTAAAAGCAACCTGGAAGGCGGCATTTACGCCATTCTTAGCGGCTTCTGCTGTACGACAGTTAGACTTAACTGATACATTCATACCAATGTAGCCTGTTGCGCCAGAAAGCACCGCACCGATTAAGAAACCTAGCGCTACTGGGTAACTTAGAGCTTGAGAAATGACAACCAACAGTATAACACCAACGATACCAATCGTTGTGTATTGGCGGTTTAGATAAGCGCTAGCACCTTCTGCAATCGCATCTGAAATTTCTTTCATTTTGTCACTACCTGGAGATTGTTTGTAAATCCAGTTCATTGTGTATAAGCCGTATAAAACAGCAATAATCGAAGCCCCGATGGCCATAGTTAGTGTATCCATTTTCTTTCCTTTCTCCTTTTTATTTATAAATAAATTTGTCCAATGGTAATTATAGTTAATTCCCCTTTACTGAACAAGATAATAATATAATAATTTGGTTAAATTTGACCTAAGTCAAGCATTATCATAGTATTTGTTATTCCCCCAATATTCGGTCTCAATTCCACGTCCAAGATCGGCCTCAATTAGCCTTGACCTTAGTTTTAATAACTTCTCAATTAAGGCCGGTTCTGCTTGTTCGTAAGCTTTGGCATCCGGTGTTCGATTGACCACCACACCCAAAAGCTCAGTGATTGCATTACCAATAGAGTTTTGTGAGATAACCACAATTAGCCTGCCTTCATCATTGCGATAAATCAGTTGTTTGAATGCTGGCTGCCAGCGAATTGATGAAGCGTATTTTGCATCTTCAATACACTTATCACGTACTTTCTTAGCCGCTGATAAAAAACAATTATTGAATAATAATGTTTTTTCAATTTCTTTAGGGAAATAAGCATTATTTGGTACACCTGAATTTCTGCTAGATACTTGGGTAAAAAAAGTACGGTAGAAATCTAAAAAGCCTTTAAGCACTAGGTCGTATTCTTTCCAAAAATCAATATTTTTTAAGCTGTCAATACCACCTTGTATTTCCCAGCTTGGTAAGCCTTGTGGGTAACCTGTTAGCGCGAGGCTAGAGGCATCACTTTCAACGGGCTTGAGTATCTTTAAATCTAATGAGGACAAAAATTCGACATACACGTCTTGCATATAAGCAGCAAATAAGGAATGCTGCCCGCCATCAGTCAAGTTAGGGTTATTGGTATCGGTAACTGGCGCATCTTTTAATGCTTGCTTATCGAATACAATAAAGTGATTGTGCAACATACGAATACTTGGCACACCTGCAGAAGTAATCGGCCAAGTTGCATCGAGCGATGCCTCACCTGCAAGAATTAAGTGTTTATCCGGATCTGGGTATTCTTCCAGCATAAAGGCAATAATAATTTGGTTCATTCTATTCCAAACTTTTCTAACGCTTTTAGGTAGCTGTGTTCGACGCACTGCTCGACCCAATGGGTTCAAAACATTTTGAGAGGTGTTGTAAATAATTGAACAATCGAATTCATTTGAATGACCTAAGGCTTTTCGATAAAGTAATAAATCTTCATCATTAATCAGTAGCCCATTGTTTTCAGTCAGATCTTTTAGATTTTCTGGCGAATTGAAAAACTCATTAGGCTTCATACCTTCAGGTACATCTAAGGGGATAGGGCGAAACGGAACGTTAATTTCTCTTGGGCCAATTGTACTCATATTTTTCTCTATTATAAAAATTTAAAAAAAAGGCTTATGTCATATTATGACATAAGCCCCCATTTTTGTTTTTGCAAGTTAAGCCTTAGCCTAGATTTGTATAAACACGATCTCTTACATCATCTAATGATCCGACACCATTTGCAGCGCCGTACTTAGGTGCATTATCGTCTTCAACCATCCATGATTGGTAATAATCAACCAAAGGTTGAGTTTGCTCATGATAAACATCCAAACGAGAGCGAACAGTATCTTCGTTGTCATCAGCACGCTGTACTAGCTCTTCGCCAGTAATATCGTCAATACCTTCCACTTTCGGTGGATTGTACACAACGTGATAAGTGCGACCTGAGGCTAAGTGAGCACGACGACCCGACATACGGGCAATGATATCTTCATCAGGCACTTGAATTTCAACAACGTAATCGACCTTAACGCCGTCAGTTTTTAGCGCTTCTGCTTGCGCGATAGTGCGTGGAAAGCCGTCAAACAAGAAACCGTTTGTACAATCATCTTCTTGAATTCTTTCCTTAACCAGGCCAATAATAATATCGTCAGATACCAAGCCACCAGCGTCCATTACTTTTTTAGCTTCAACACCTAATGGCGTGCCTGCTTTAACAGCGGCGCGCAGCATGTCACCTGTTGAGATTTGTGGAATAGAATACTTCTCGCAAATGTTGGTTGCTTGAGTACCTTTGCCTGCGCCCGGAGGGCCTAATAAAATAACGTTCATCTGCTAATTTCCTTATACTTCAAAAGATGGTAATTTCTTTTCTACCATTTCTTTTTTCATGACCACGTAGTCTGGCAAGCCGTTTTTGTATGGAGGATAGTTTTCACCTTCGATTAGAGGCTGTAAATACTCACGACATGCATCAGTAATACCAAAGCCATCATCAGAAATATATTCCATTGGCATCATCTTCTCAACGTTAGCAATGTCTTTTAATTCACCAGAGCCAATTTCCCAAGTGTATGGGTTGTTTGATGTGCGAATAATTGCTGGCATCACTGAGTTTTTACCCTCTAGTGCCATGTTGACTGCTGCTTCACCTAAGGCGTAAGCTTGCTCAACATCAGACTCTGATGCTAAGTGACGCGCCGAACGCTGTAAGTAATCTGCAACTGCCCAGTGGAATTTATGACCTAAGGCATCTTTAATTAGTTGAGCTACAACTGGCGCTGCACCACCGAGTTGCGCATGACCAAAGTCATCGCGAGTACCTTGCTCTGCTAGGAAACGACCGTCTGGCCATTGTGTACCTTCAGAAACAACAATCGTACAGTAGCCAAACTCTTTAACGTTCTTGTCAACTTTAGCTAAGAATTTCTTTTCGTCAAATTTAACTTCAGGGAATAAAATAACCACTGGAATTGAATCATCAACCAAACCACCAGCTGCTGCAATCCAGCCAGCATGACGACCCATTACTTCAAGTACAAAAATCTTAGTAGAAGTTGCTGCCATTGAGGCTACATCGAAACTAGCTTCCATTGTAGATACTGCAATGTATTTAGCTACTGAGCCAAAACCTGGGCAGTTGTCTGTTACTGGTAAGTCGTTATCAACCGTTTTTGGTACGTGAATAGCCTGGATTGGGTAGCCCATAGATTCAGACAATTGTGAAACTTTTAAACAAGTGTCAGCTGAGTCGCCACCACCGTTGTAAAAGAAGTAACCAATGTCATGCGCTTTAAACACTTCGATTAATCTTTCGTATTCTGCTTTGTTTGCTTCTAAAGACTTCATCTTGTAACGACAAGAGCCAAAACCACCAGATGGTGTGTGCTTTAGTGCAGCAACATCAGCTGTTGATTCTTTAGAGGTGTCAATTAAGTTTTCAGTTAGTGCACCAATAATGCCGTTTTGACCAGCATAAACCGTACCAATTTTGTCTGAATTTTTGCGTGCAGTTTCAATTACACCACAAGCAGAAGCGTTAATCACAGCAGTTACACCGCCAGATTGAGCATAGAAAGCGTTCTTCATCGTCATACCTTTAATTAAATAAGAATCAAAAAATTATACCTATAGCCGTTTTTCATCACATTGTTTTATAGTGATATCAAAATATATCTCATTAGGGGTATGCTAAAATCAGAAGTATTATTTCGTTTAAAAAGGTGGAACTCTCGATGAAAAGATTAGATCAAGTATTATCCAATGACGGTGTGTCAGCTGAACTAGAGCTTGTTATTAAAGACACAATGGTGGCGTGTAAAGATATCGCCTATAAATTAGGCCAAGGTGAGCTAGCCGGTATTTTAGGCGCAACTGAAGATGAAAATATTCAGGGCGAAACCCAAAAAATGTTGGACGTTATTTCTAACGATCTTTTAAAAGATATTCTTTGCTCCAATCCTTACGTTAAAGGCGTAGGCTCTGAAGAAGAAGACTACACAATCGCTGGCCATGCTGATGGTAAGTACTTAGTTACCTTTGATCCGTTAGATGGATCTTCAAATATTGACGTTAACCTTTCTGTGGGTACAATTTTCTCTATTCTAGAAGCGCCTGACGATAATCGCACTGGCGATGACCAAGAAGTTTTCTTACAGCCTGGTAACAAGCAAGTAGCGGCTGGTTATGTTTTGTATGGCCCTTCCACGCTACTTGTTATGACCACAGGCAAAGGTGTTAACTTATTTACACTAGACACCAATATCGGCGAGTTTGTATTAACCAAAGAGCAATTAAAAGTTACCGAAGATACGGCTGAATTTGCAATCAACATGTCAAACCAGCGTTTCTGGGAGCCAGAGATGCAACAATATATTGATGACTGCCTACAAGGTGAAGAAGGTCCTTTGGGCAAACGTTATAACATGCGCTGGGTTGCCTCTATGGTTGCAGAGGTTCACCGTATTCTTATCCGTGGTGGTATTTTTATGTACCCTTATGACAGTCGCGATCCATCAAAAGCCGGCAAGCTTCGCCTAATGTATGAGGGCAACCCAATGTCGATGATTGTTGAGCAAGCTGGCGGCCTTTCTTCTACGGGCCGTATGTGTATTATGGACGTACAACCAAAAGACATTCATGATCGTGTACCCGTTATATTAGGATCAAAAAATGAAGTAACTAAAGTGGTTGCTATGTTTGGTGACTATATTCCTAAAAAATAAAAGCTTAATTCTTTAGCAAAGGTTAAGGCGTTTCTCCAAAGACATAAGGCGTGATTAACCACTCTTTGTCGTCATAAATATCCATTGTAAAACACTTTGATCCGCCATGATTGCGGATCTCACCTGACGCACCCGGGTTAATCACCCAAGGTGTTGATTCTTTGTCAATCACTTGTTTGTGCGTGTGCCCATAGATAATCACTTTAGCATCTGGATAAGCCGATCTTAATGATTCGTGCGATGGTTTTTGGTGTCCATGCAAATGCCCATGTTCAATGGCAATTTTCCCGCTTGGAAATTCAAGAAATTCAATCTTATTAAGTGAGCTGATGTGATCGTCATTATTGCCTTGAATAGCAATGAGTTTTTGCTTAGGCTTTAATTGGCTTAGCGTGCTCTCATTAATAATATCGCCCGCATGAATAGCAATATCACATTGGCTGGCAATCTTAACAACTTCAGGGTGAATAAAACCATGAGAGTCAGACAGTATACAAAGTTTCGGCACGGTAGATTTGATTAGAAAGTAAAGACTGTAATTATACTTAAAACTTTAATTTTTCTTGCTAAAACAGGCGTTTATAGTACCAACAAAAATAGCCGGTATTTTATTCATAAAACAGTGCAATATTGCCGATTTTAATTGGCATAATATGCCCGTTCGTTTAGCGAATAAAAGTTTAAAAAAAAGAATTAAATAAATAGGAGATTAACATGGCAACATTATTTTCAGATGAGTGGATGAACCAATTAAAAGAAGCTTGGAACGGTTCAGACGAAGTACGTGGTAAATTAGCAGAAATTAACTTTTCATCAACCATCGCTTGTGGTTTTAAAGGTGATGGCACACCAACGGGTATTTTCGTGGTTGAAAACGGCGAATGTGTTCGTGCAGGTGATTTCAACGGCGAAAACATTGACTGGGATATGCGTGCAGATAAGAAAAACTGGATGAAATGGTTAGACAAACCATTAGGTATGGCTTCAATGGGCATGGCGGTAACAATGGGTAAGTTAAAGTTCGAAAAAGGTGACTTTGGTGCAATGATCAAAGACCCTAGAATGGCAACACCATTTGTTAAAAGTTTTGCTCTAATGGGCGCGATTGGCGGCGAGTAATCAGCAAACAATTGTACTGATTAAAAAACCCGCCTTTAGGCGGGTTTTTTGTTAATGGGGTTTTACTGGTATTGCCTGTTCAAAGGTTTCAATATTGATAAACCCTTCAATGGTCTTGGTCTTAATTTTAGAGCTGGGTTTGCTA
>Ga0257127_1002917_pt1 | contig 10043 bp, 9 predicted proteins | sample SI060_135mmetaG_FD_190152 | JGI IMG/M metagenome (GOLD analysis project Ga0257127, IMG submission 190152) | Marine microbial communities from Saanich Inlet, British Columbia, Canada - SI060_135m | ecosystem: Environmental > Aquatic > Marine > Inlet | place: Canada: British Columbia | collected...
TATACTTACTTTCCATGGCTAGAAAAAAGTAGACGGTTGACAAAATACTAAATAGTACGACCAAAAACGAGTTGTAATAGAACATCTGAACGTACCTATATAACGTACGCCATTTAAGTACACTTACTACTATTGTACTGAGAATTATCATCCAAGTCATTAAATGCACCGTATGTATATTTTCCAACACTATGAACATCAAAAAACCAGTCTCTATTCCAGATATAGTAATATAAAATTGCGGTGGGCGAACTCTCAAACAATACATTATCGTTGTAAAAATTAAACAACTCGAAGTATACTTGTCTAAAAAGAGCCACGTGTCCATTGTCTGAAATTCTGACGTCATATCTTCGACATGGTACGTATGGTACAACAGAGAGAACGAAACACAATATATGAATTTTATCAGCATATAAATACTTTCCGGAGTTTTTCGTCTTTTGTATGTCCATAAAAATACAGTGATTGGAAAAAGTGAAAATGTATGCGTTATTAAGAGCCAATACGATACGTCCATATTTTTATTTATTTTTTGATATAATAAATTATCATAATTGAACATATATAATATTTTTAAAAAAACTTTAAAGTTCAAAAAAAAAATGTTTTAAAGGCTTATTTGATAGGTTTATAATACTAGGTGTATAACAATAGTTTCTACGCTGTTGTATTATTTGAAAAAAATAAAAATTATAAGTAAATGTCGACCTATCAACATGCTCTTTCTCTACAAGATTTTCACGGTAAAAAAATACCCAACGAAGACTTATTATCGATTTATTTGCGTTTTCAAGATACAGACGGTAATTTATACATTACATGTTTACAGAAACAGGAAGAAGACTACATTATCGTGCATTCTAACAAATATTAAGAAAAAAAAAATTTAAAAAAATTTAAAATGGAGGTGATCCAAACGTTGTACTAATAGTCCTTGTATTAACTATTGCGTGACTCTGTACATTGTTTGATACAAAGGCTCCGATATCATCAATAACATGACGCGCTACATATCGGATCTCGCCTTTCCAAAATGTCTTTGGGCCGTCTTTCATTTTTTCGTTGTTGTCCTTTTTAAAAATAATACTGCAGCGTTTGTACAGATCGAATATTTTGTAATCTTCACATGTTTGATATCCAGAAAATGCACTCCATGTTACATTATCTTGAGATTTTTCCTTGCTATTTAAACACCCCTTGATCAACGATATCATATTCTTGTGGTTTAAAAGGCAATTGTTAAAGTAAGACCGATCCAGCAATTGTCTTAATATATACGGAGATTGATCAATGTCGCCGAACAATTTTCTCGACCAATTCATCGCATTCCGATGATATACGCGGCAATTTGAATACATGGAGTCTGCATGAACTACCAAGGATATTGCAGGGTTTACATTGCAGTCGCTGGGACACAAAAGAGGAAATTCGTCTGCTTCAAACAATGCCCACAGCAGCAAATGACATGTTCCAAAACAGTATTTGTTGGTGTATTGTTTGATTCCAAAAAAAATATTTGGATTGAAATAAGTGCCTTCCGGGACTTCGACGTCACCAATAAAGTGCTGTCCAATGACGTGTTTCGCAAAACGTATGTCCAAATCCAAATACAATGCAGTCTTGAAATTTGGATTATCGGTAAATTTTACAAGTTCTTCAGAATTGTATTGACCAATTATCCTAGAAGTTACATTAATTTTCTTCAAGTATTCAGTCAAGAAAAAGTAAGATAACACACCATCCAGATCGGGGCTCAGAACAACATCGATATGATCATCGTTTATTGCACTGTGAACACAATCTTTCAGTGTTTGTTTCCAACACGGAAGCGTAGGTGTCGTATCGTCGAATAAAACCAGATTCATCGTGTCTGAAATTGGTACTCTTTTTTTGTCGTTTGGTACTTTTCTTTGTTTCCTTTTTTATTTTTCATACCGTTTCTACGTATTGCGTATCTTTCTTTTTGGAGTCGCCTTTGTAAGCGGTGGTTGACGCAATTAAAATGTATAGTATACAAAGAAACTCAGAATGTGCTTCAACGAGGAAAAAAATCTTGAAGGAAGAAAACAGTTTACGTTTGCAAGAGTTTTTTTACTTAAGATTATGGAAGATGTGGACCATGCCCATGCGGTACAGCGTTTTCAACTGACCGAAGACAACCAACGAAGCAATATACGAGAACAGAGACGGGAACGATATCGACGAGAATTGCTTAATCAGCAAAAAATCTTATTAAAGGGTTTTACTCCAATTCCATCCTTGAAAATAGTAGCAAAAAAAGTAGAAAACCCGTTCGATGATAATGATACATGTTCCATATGTCTACAAGTGAATAAAGATGTTCCATGTAGACAACTTGAATGTAAACATGTTTTTCATGAACCTTGCATAAGACGGTGGCTAAATATGTCGGTTCAAAACAATTCGCATACATGCCCTTTGTGTAGACAAAATGTTCATATTAAGGTAAAAAAGAAGTAATTACAAACTTAAATTAATTTTTTTTATTTTCTTTGTTTTCGAAGCACCATTCGTCGTACGCGTCAAAATAAACACTTCACTAACACATACGTTTCCTCGTCATTTAGGAATGCAGTGTGTGTCTTGTCAAGTCCTGCAGAAATATTTTCCTTCGATTGTTTGTAAATTTTTTGGTATCCATCTTTCACTTCTTTTTCTACAAGAAAAAAATCAACCGCATCTTTGAAAGAGCGGAATTCTCTGAATTCAATATCTTCATCGGCCTCGTACTCAATTTCAAATCTCAACTTTTTTTTTTCGAAATATATTTTGAATCGACGATATTTGCTCTTATTGTAGTGTATAAAACCAGCCAATCCTTTGAATCCCTGCCCGTGTGTACTGACAATATGTTTTTCAAGCGGAACTTCGTATTGTGTCTTGCACATCTTTTTTTCTTCCCAATATTTGAGTAATTCTTCTTCCCGCAGTTGTGACTCTTTCTTGGTTCCGTAATGTAATACGGCGCCATTACATATGTGTCTAAAATCTTTTTCTTCCTTGATATCGTTCTTTATATTCTCTTTCTTTCTTTTCTGATCTGTATTCGGATCAACACTCAATTGATTAATTGTTCGTTTTGTCATATTCAAAGTCGTTTCAATTACAAAGTTTTCATTAATTGGCGTGCGTCCTCTAGTGTAATGGATCCGTCGTCCACTAAACTCTGTAAATCTTCGGACAACGTTTCTTCTACCACTGACGAACTAGACGAAGAACTAGATAATGCTCGGGCCACGAACGCAAATACGAATATGTTGCTTGTATCGGGGTGTAGAAATGAGAATTTTTGGAAGTCTGAATTTACAAATGCACCAAGTCCACTTACTGGATTTCCATTTGCAAATTCTCGTACACTCAATTCCCAATCTATTATCCAATCTGTGGAATTGCTGTTAAATGCAGTTACCAAATGACGTTCGATTTGTGTCAATATACTGTCGTTATGGCCGGATTTTGCGTATTTCTCCTCATATTGCTTAAGCAAGGAATATATCTCACCAGTTGGTACGTTCACGTGAAATGCCATCATTCCTTCTTCGCCAATCTTCTCCTTAAACACTGTTTTCATATCTTCAATGTGCGGGCAACCGTTTACTCGTTCCTCCCCTACGTTGAACGACACGTTGTTCGGGGGGGTACCGTTTTGTGGAAATAAGTAAATCACCATTTTGGATGGTGCCTTAAATATTCTACGCAATCGTCCTTTTCCTTGAAAAAGCAAATTACCATTATTTGGTTGCATAAATTTATAGTGGTCCCCGGTGAACATTATATTTACAACGTCAGGTGCAAATGGATCTTCATTTTTTAAGTATTCTACCCACGTCCCCATACCAATACTATATACACGTACTTTTACTTTTAAGGCACACTGAATTAGTTTCTGCAAGAGTGGATTTCCAGTCTCCATGTAATTACCAAATGTTCCCAAATCTCTGAGTAATGTTTTATGTGGTTCGAATGGATGTGCGAAATTCTTTATTTCTCTTATATTTTCTACCAACTCGTTTATACAAGCATCCGCAGACACTTGATTGCCTGTTTGATTGTACAAATTGCATGCAATTGTAAACATATCGTGCAGTTTTCGACGCAAAAATTTCCCTGCTTCCAATTCATCGTTTTTCACCAAATTTAGATTGTCATGAATTAAACCATCAAAAATATCAGTCGGCTCGGATGGTTCGGTACTGCGTATGTCAAAAATTTCATCAAATGAACATGCAATGTCTTTTGCAGCCATCCCCCGTAATAGACTATAGAAGAAACAGTTACCATCGCCCGCTACGTCGTAAATTTTATACGAGATATGCATAGGGCCTACAAAATCATCAACCACTAGGCGATGGAATATGCTCGATTTTGTTGCCTTTTTTTTCCGTTTTCGTTTCCCCCCTCCTGTTACATACAAAGCACCGCCTTTTAAAACCAATGTCATTTATTGAAACGGAGAAAAAAAAATTTTTTAATTTAATAGAAATTTAATAGTATACTCTCTCTATCATTTGGAATAATTTTATCTTTTCTAGTAATTCTTCGTTTGTCGCCACTTCCCACACCAAATCTGCATCCTCGGGTGACAATTCATTTTCCGATGGATGATTCATATTGTCAATATGACCTTGTGCTAAATCCCCGTACAAATTTCTAAGTCTTGCGATGCGGATTTTATCATCCACTTTCAGATAAATAATAGTAAACCCTTTTTTTCTTAAGTGGTTGCATTCATTAACAAACCTTGCATCATCTATAACATACGATTTATCCTCTTTCATTTTATCGAGTAATTTATTTACCCAAACGTTCTCGTCAATCGCTCGACCAGTAGTCCCGATGATTTGAAGAAGGTTTCTATCCTTTGTAGTCATCTGAAAGTGTGTTACGGCAATTTCTTTCAAAGGAGTTGCAAACGATAGTTTTTCTGTATCGGGATAAATTTTCTGTAAAATACTTGATGCAAATGATTTACCAGATGCCATTTTACCTATGAAAACAATACGGTGCATTATCTATTAGTTTTATACTATATTTAGTAATTCACGTATAAATATTACTGTATTTGCAACGAGTCGCGTTATACTGTAACGTTGTTCCAATATTTTTTCATACATTTTTGGTCGAGTCGTCGTCTTTGTATTCGTGGTACAACCTTCCTACAATAATCATGGTGTCTCGCTGCCGCATGGGACACTTTTTCTTTTTTTTGCACATGCGTTGCAAACCGGAACCAACATCATCGTAAATTCCGTTAATGCTTTGCTTTGTTTGCATCGTCTACAACATTTCACTGCCGTGGACGCAGGTTTAAGGGATTGTTGTTTTTGCAGGGCTTCAATTTGTTGTTGCAAATATTCGATTTGACCGAGTAACATGGACGGTATAGCACCCGCTCCAGCCCTTACTGCTGCTTCCGCGTCGAACCCCCTTTGTGTCTTGACAGTGGGCTTTTTTTTCTGATCTGTATTTTTCGGATTAGTTTTTGGCATCGTAGACGTTTCAAATGTGTTTCTGATATAATTTTATATAATTCGTAAACAAATATAATGATGTTGGCTTCCATTGTCGGATACAACTGGAAGCATCGTCGCAATTATGCAATTTCCACTAGTATTTATTTTAAAAAAAACATTGATTGTGTATGATTTTGGCAATGGATTGCATGGGACTGTAACCAATTAGGCTTCGTCAGCATCGGCTTCAGAGTCATCCTCTTCTTCCTCTTCTTCTTCTTCCCAATATTTTTGCAACTTCTTCTGGTGTCCTTCTCCTACTCCCTGGAATCATGCACTCTGTATCGGGAGATTCGTTCGGGAATGAAACAAGCATTTTGATTCCCGAATCACGTTCGGTTGCCGTAGGGGTGAGTTGCTGCTTTTCAGCAGGCTGGCGAACAATTTCCGAACTTGACCTTTGCAGGGCTTGGATTTGTTGTTCCAAATATTCGATTTGGCCGAGTAACATGGACGGTATAGCACCCGCTCCAGCCCTTACTGCTGCTTCCACGTCGAACCCCCTTTGTGTCTTGACCGTGGGCTTTTTTTTCTGATCTGTATTTTTTGGATTGGTTTTTGGCATCGTAGACGTTTCAAATGTGTTTCTGATATAATTTTTTATATAATTCGTAAACAAATATAATGATGTTGGCTTCAATTGTCGGATACACCGCTGGAAGCATCGTCGCAATTATGCAATTTCCACTAGTGTGACGTTTATCATAAGCGTACATCCGTCAGCAATGTATCACTCGCTGTACATTCAACTAACGGCATCCTTTGGATAGTGTACGCCCGTATGGTGAATAGTTCTCCTATTTTAATGGCTAATTCCATATATCTTCTGTCTAATATGATACTTGTGTACTGTAGTATTTGGGCGTTCTCCTTCTTTGCCAAAATCCATTTCTACACAAACAATTACAAGTATCTAAAGAACACTAAATATAAAATATTTTTTTATTATAAAATATTTTTTTAATTGCGTCAACCACGTTGTTAAATAATATTTTGTAGTTTGCGTACGGTGACGATGGTAGAAAAAATACTCGCGGTCAAATCGAGTAAAGAATAAAAAATATTCATGAAAACTCTTCTTAAGAGAGATCAATACAAAAAACCATGAACAGGAACGTAGCAAAACGAGACAAGACAATTGAGCAGTTTCAGCCTCAAAAGTTGGAGAAACGCATTAAAACCGCATGTAAGGGGTTACAGATCAATTTCAAAGACTTTTATGAACGCGTTCTTCGAGCCATCCCATCGAATATTCATGCGCGTCTTATTGATACTGAAATAGCACGCCTTGCAGCAGCCAATTCAGTTGACCATCCCGACTATGACATATTGGGTGCAAAAATATTTTCGCAAATGATTCAGAAGGACATACCATTCAGTTTCTCTGATGCTGTAAAGGAAGCGTATCAACACACTTATAATGGAGAACCTTGTCCATTAGTGGAAAAAAACTTTTACAATGCAGTGCAAGACAACAAAGATATTTTGAACGAAAAAATAATTTTCAGTCGAGATTACCTTTTGTCGTATTTTGGCATTCGCACGCTGTACCGATCGTATCTTCTAAAATCAAACGACGGAAAACAATACTACGAAATTCCCCAGTACATGTTTATGCGAGTCAGCGTTGGAATAAGTATTGATTCTAACGGGAAATTAGATGTGGAAAATGCGCTTAAAACATACAATTTAATGAGTCAACTAAAATATACGCACGCGACACCGACATTGTTTAATGCAGGTACACCAAGGCCTCAATTAAGTTCATGTTTTCTACTGACTATGAAAGATGATAGCATCGATGGGATTTTCGACACCATCAAACAGTGTGCAAAGATCTCCAAACACGCAGGGGGCATCGGCTTGTCCACTTCGACCATTCGAGCATCCGGAAGTTACATTCGGGGCACCAACGGTCATTCAAACGGTCTTGTTCCTATGCTACGCGTTCTCAATAATGCAAGTAGATATGTCGATCAAGGTGGGGGTAAAAGAAAAGGAAGTATTGCCATATACCTCGAACCATGGCACGCGGATATAATGGAATTTCTAGAACTAAAATTGGTTACGGGAAAAGAAGAGGCTCGTGCCAGGGATCTATTTTATGCATTATGGATATCGGATTTGTTCATGCAGCGAGTTCGAAACAATGAAAAATGGTCATTGTTTTGCCCGAATAAAGCACCTGGATTATCGGATGTTTACGGAAAAGAATTTGTAGATTTGTACGAAAAGTATGAAGAAGAGGGGCGGTATACCCGACAAATTAATGCCCAAGATATTTGGGTAAAAATTATGGTTTCACAAGTTGAAACGGGTGTGCCGTACATGTGTTACAAAGATCCAAGTAACGAAAAATCAAATCAAAAGAATTTGGGAACGATTCGTAGTTCCAATTTATGCACCGAAATTGTGGAATATTCGAGTGACAAAGAAATTGCAGTATGCAACCTGGCTTCTATTTCATTACCACAGTTTGTGGACGCCAACGGATGTTTTGATTACACCGAATTTCACGAAGTTGTCAAAGTTGCGGTTGCCAATTTGAATAAAGTGATTGATGTTAATATGTACCCTTTGAAAGAGGCAGAATACTCCAATTTACGCCATAGACCTATTGGTATAGGCGTTCAAGGTTTAGCAGATTGCCTTATTAAAATGAAAATTATTTACGACAGTGTTGAAGGACTTGACACAGATAGAAAAATTTTCGAAGTCATGTATCATGCGGCAGTTGAATCTTCTTGCGAATTGGCCATGAAAATGGGTAAATACGAAACATTTGACGGAAGTCCGGCATCCAAAGGTTTGTTACAATTTGATCTTTGGGGTCAAACCAAAGAAGTTTACCAGTCTGGGTTTTATGGAAAGGAGGCTTGGGAGCATCTAAAAGAACAGGTCAAAACTCACGGGATAGCAAACAGTCTACTGATTGCTCCGATGCCAACCGCGACGACGAGCCAGATAATGAACAATTTTACAGAATCATTCTCTCCTTTGCCTAGTGTATTGTATCAAAGACGGACACTATCCGGCGATTTCGTTTTGAGCCACCCACAGTTTGTGCGCGAAATGATTGCTGCCAATTTGTGGACGAAAGAAATGCAAAATAAAATTCAACAGCAACAAGGATGTGTCGAGAATATTAAAGAAATACCAGAAACGATCCGTAGGCGTTACAGAAGCGTGTGGGGAATGTCGCAAAAATGGGTTATTGATCATGCTGCAACACGGGCACCGTTTATTTGTCAATCGCAAAGTTTAAACATATTCATGGCAGATCCAACTACTTCAAAAATGACATCTATGCATTTTTATGCTCACGGAAAGGGATTAAAGACTGGTATGTATTATTTGAGATCACAAAGTAAGGCGAAAACCATACAATTTGGAGTGGAGAGTAACGAAGTGTGTGAGTCGTGTAGTTCGTAAAAAAAACATAAAATATTTTTTTTAAAATATACTGTACAATTTTATTCGAAGTTTTTGCACCTTAAAATAAAGTAGAAGGAATCTCATACATAAACAAAGCAAAGGAAAAAAAGATGCCATGGCTTTAATTTTAAGGGGATCCCCTGATGTTTCTTCGGTTATTTAATTCACGTTATAGACGTTTATGCCATGCACCTTTATGTTTACTGAAGGGGAAATGTAATATATATATATATATATAATATATATTTAACGAAAAAAACATTATAAAACGAACCAAACCAACAAATACTACATAATTTAAGCAATATGTCTACAGAAACATGCAATGAGGCAGATTTTCAATCAATGAATTTAGACCCTACTAATCCCCAAACTAGTAAGTAAAAATATTATAACCTTTCTGATCATAAAACATAAAACTAACCTAATTATTTTCAAGGTTTATGTTATTGGCAAATAGGACAACAATGTGCAAATGATTATTTACACGGATATGGTAAAAAATTTTATGGCAACCATATATTAAACCATGAACAAAGATCGCATTCGTTCCAGAGAAAAATGGTTTCGAGATATCAACGCCCGAGGGTGAATCGATTAATCCACTCGATGCTGTATTTGAATAAAAAAAGAAAATACTAGATATTTAATACATGAATATTACAAGTCTATTTGTTGTTAATTCTTTCTCGTTTTTTTTATTGGACGCTGAGTAAAATGGCGCCAAACACTCGACGGTGCAATTCGTTTGACCCCATCGCTACTTCTTTCTTTAATCTTAAAATGTTGTGGCCACTTTTTTATCAAACCTTTTGCACGTTTTAAATAATCGTTACTTGATTGATGGCCCCCTTCGTTACTTCCCAGTTTTACCGTACTCAGTATCAGACGGTTGAAAAGGACTGTGCAGTAATCACCCCCGGCACTTAATACCTGCATGCTATAATCTGTGTCTTCAATGACATTGTCTCTGTAGGAAACCTTAACTTTATTATTTAACAGTGCCACTCCAGCAATTTGTTTGTTAAAATCTAAATCACGCTTTGCACCCCAAGCAAATGCTTCTGATTT
>Ga0257127_1002922_pt1 | contig 10036 bp, 10 predicted proteins | sample SI060_135mmetaG_FD_190152 | JGI IMG/M metagenome (GOLD analysis project Ga0257127, IMG submission 190152) | Marine microbial communities from Saanich Inlet, British Columbia, Canada - SI060_135m | ecosystem: Environmental > Aquatic > Marine > Inlet | place: Canada: British Columbia | collected...
TCATATTCGATAAATAATTGTCCGTTTTCACAATGCAAACTTAGACTGGCATATTTAGTATCGCCTTTAACAACCATTTCGTTAATTCGAATGAGTTGGTCAAGACTAAAAATACCCATCATATCGCGATAGAGTCCTTTACCTCTTGAATATTCTTTATGTGGAACAATACGTAGTTCTTTTTGAAACTGTACCAACATAATTGATTTATATCCATCACAACGATATTTCTTTAATAGTTCATTAAACGCAACAATATTTTCTGTTGGTGGAAGATAATCGACACCAGAAGGAAAATGGTTGGCGTCGCCCGTAATGTGTAAATTACTAACACTTAAATATTCACTCATTTTTAGCGCTTGAATATTGAAAAATTTGTTAAAAATAGAAGAAATATAGGGATAATGAAACAATAAAAATTTCAACTTTTTTACATGTCTTTCATTATTTTTTACATGTCTTTCATAACTGGCTTTTTATTTGAATAATATTTATCAGTACTTTCATCATAATCTGCGTCTCTTTTAATTGTTTTTTCATCAACAGGTGATAAACCGACTAACATTTTTCCCATGGTTCCTACTGGATAACTCATAAATAACGGATAATCATTTTTTAAAAATAATTGCATTTCAGAACATATGCTTACACATTTACCAAAAATAGATAAATGTTTTAAGTTATATATAGCTTGCACCATTACCAGTCCTTTCTTGTTATCTCTGTTCACGCATTTAATACGAACTCCTCCAGAATCTGAATGTTTAAATGTTTTTACCAAATACGACAAATCTCCGGTACACCTAAAAGTTATTTCTTTAGGTGTGCATGTGATTTCAATATATTCGGAAAATTGTATCATCTCCTGACAAATTTTTCTGAAATCAAAAGTGTCCATTGCAACAGACATTTCAAAATTTGTATCTTGAGGTAACTTAGTTGGATCATCATCAATATCTAACACTTTTTGACTGTATTGCGACATATTATTTTTTACAGTATTTTCTAGTTCAAATTTAATGTATTGTTCATCATCTTTAGGTACGCGAATAGTCATGATACTATCTTTGTCAACAGTTTTCATAAATTTATGTAACAAAGTCATATCGAGACCAACACTGTACATAGGTTTTTTTTTCACATAAAATTCATCAAATTCTTCAGCATGTAATTTGACATAAATAAGAAGTGTTCTGTGCGAATCTAACGCGACCACACGTATTCCTCCAACATTTTTTTTCTTGTCCAATTGTTTAGATGCTTCTTCATTTGCACCTTCGTCCTCATCAGATGACTTGTCAGATTCGTCAGAAGAGCTTTTTTTCTTTTTGTCTTTTTTCTTTTTGTGTTTTTTGGCGTCACTTAAATCAACATGTTCTTCTTTATCGTTGTCGTCAGTTTCTTCGGTTGATTTTTTTTGCGAATTTTTTTTAAGTTCAGTATCTTGATTTGGGCTTCGTATAAAATCAAATTTACCTTCACTTAGTACTTCTTTTAACATATCCACCAGTTTGACAATTTCATAGCTATTTTGAGTTTTACAGTACACGTTGGAATCTTCCATTATTCTGATTAGGTTATTGTATTGCAAAATCTTTAAATAGATTTTCGCGTTAAAAAATAATAAATCAACTTTTTAATAATTAAATATATAAAAAAATGTAATAACGTTTCATAAACATATTTTTTAACATATATATATAATTATCAAAAAAATATTTGTGAATATAATAATATACTAATGAAATTAACTGTAATTAATCCAGTAATAACCGGAAATTTTGATAGCACATTTAACGCAGAAAAGCCAGAAAATGCTGCTCAACAATTTTGGGAAGCTTTAACCATTGAGGGAAAATATGTAACTGGTAACGTTCCTAAATTTTTATTTACGATGCTTGATGAAAAGAAAAAATTGCATCATTTTATGGTTTCAGAAACATTTGAAGGTCATGATGCCGAATATGTTATCAAAAAGGTAAATCCTAAACTAACAAAAAAACAATCCACTGAACTAATTGATGAAGCCGTCACCGCCAGACAACGAGGAGCTAAATTATGTGATCAACAAGAGGGTGGTAGACGTAAACGATATACTGATGATTCATCATCTTCTTCTGATAGTGACGAAGATATCACGGATTTGTTTAGATCAATAAGAATTAAAAATTTAACTGCTCCAATTAACTATGTATGGTACTCTCCATATTTATATAGAAATGTTACGCAAGACGTGTTTACATTGAATTGGGCATATCCATTAACTCCATACACTCAGTATAGAATAGCTGTTGGAATTTAAACGCTAAACAAAATATAATGAATAAAATACAATAAATAAAAAAATAATTAAATTAAATATTAATTTGCGCAATTATTTAGATTTGCGCAAACTGCTGACGTCAATATATCCTGATTTTCTTGCGTTATTATTAACACCTGGTTTATGTTTTTGTTGTGCATTGATGCCATTTATTATTGCGATGACAACTTTTCTCATTTTGAGTAATGTTTTATATGGCTCCAACGAGTAAAAGAAATTCACAATATTTTGACATAAAAATGGATTAAATGTATGCTCGTCGCTAATGTATGTGAGCTTGTTTAGTATAACAACATTACCGTAATCAAGATTATTAATAAATTTTTCAATTAACAGAATTGAAAAATTTATTAATTCGCCATAACCAACGCACATTTTATTTAGTTCCTCTAACATTTTGTTTACATCTTCTAATTTAGCTTTTTTTAGATTATTATACAAATTATCAAATTGTTCATTTGGATTTTTTGCAGAGTTTATATGTTCTCTCAATTCCATATTACCGTAATGTTCCTTTGTGACAATTGGAGGACGACTTATTATTTCGTGATCAGCATATTCGTCCGCGTGTGTATGTTTCATACAAAACATATAAAACTGATGCTTTTGATTTTCATCAAACATTCGCATTGATCTAACTCCTGCGCAATATTTACTAAACAATTTTACAAAATCGAATATGGGTAGTTTACGAGAATACGCAGAAATTAATGCAAATAATAAATTGCATTGTTGGTGATTTTGAGCAGTGATTATTTCATTTGGCGGTTCGTCCATATCACAATATTCATCGTTAAATGAGTTAATTGAACAATATTCGTCGTAAGCAATTTTATCAATAGTATTATTTTTAACAACTCCTGCTTCATTTAATCCTGCAAAATCATCTCCGAATTTTCCAAATTTATGACAGCAATCATCAAAAAAATCATAAGGACAATACCACTCGCAGTTGTTTTCGACGAGCCACGATTTTAGTTGAGTGTTAATTGACAACATTGTTGTGCTGTGTGGTGATTAAAGATGGCTAATTATAGTCAAATGTGTAATATTTTTGATAAATTTGTAGATTTTTCAGGCATATTTTAATTTCAATTTTTTATTTATTTTTTGGATTTTGATGATTTTTTTTTGGGAACTGATTCTTTATTTTTAGAAGTTGATTTAACTGATTCTTTATTTTTAGAGGTTGATTTATCTGATTTGTTTTTAGAGTCTTGATTTTTGGTAAATGTTCTTTTAAGGATAGTTTTTTCTTTTATTTCCCTTCGATTATCCATTATTTCATACGTTGCTTCAACTAATTTTTTTATTTTATCATCATCATCAATAATATTTTCAGCTTTAAGTTTGTCGTACATTGATTTTTGAATAATATCTTTATTCAACCCTCCTTTTCTTATTGATTTATATTTTGTTAATTTTCCACTGCCATTAATATTTATCGTGTTTTCTTTTTTTGATTCTAAATAATCAACTAAAAAATCTTCTAGTTCTTGTTTGTTGGTTTTCATAGTGTCCATTTTTTCTTTATGTTCTTTCGCTTCTTTTCGCATTAAGTTATCCGTTTTTACATATTTAACAACCCTTTCGAAAAATGTAGTTTCAACAAAATTTGCTCGTGCATCTTCTTGAATTTGCTCGTCTTCGTTATTTATTTTATGACTGCCATTATCAACAGATTTATAAAATACACTGTCCTTGGCAGATTCTTTGGCTAATTCGTCGCTTTCTGTAAACGCATTATCACTTTCTGAATATTCTTGCTGTATTTTTTTTTTTGACTTTGGCATTAGTTTATTAATATATATTTAATTTACGTTTTATTTTCTTAAGCGACGTCCTAATATGTTAACCTGGTAATGTATCAAATAAAATAAAGCATTAAAAATAATATTGATCGTCACAATAACTTAAAATAATGTTGAACGTCAATTGTTATAATTTATATATACCGATAATTGAACTACAAATGTAAAGACAATATTTTGTAATTTTTATTGTTATATTTAGATGCCATATGTATTAAAATTGCCATCAGAGATAACGATGCAAACATTAATTTGTCATGTGCAATTACATAATAAATATACATGTTTTTAAATTTACCAAGCTTACTTGTCAGTATTATATTTTTTATATCTGTTTTTGAAATAGCACAGTTATCATCAAACGTTACAACATTGCATTTTTCTGGATTTATGTTATTATTTGTTGTAAATTTTGTTAGCTCTGTATAAAATTCTGCAAGAGGATTATTTATAGATGTTGGGTCATTTATATCTATTCCACTAAAAATATTCATGGCGTCTGGTTTTTTATAAGTTGACTTGTAGTAAATCATGAAACCATCTATTAAATCTCCCATAAAACTATCTGTAAAATCTAGAATTTGATCGCTCGACTCATACGTATGATCATCAGGGACTTGAAGTGTATTTGAAGATATGCTTGTGTCATTCTTATCAATCGCTGACAACGGATCATATTTTTTATTTACTGGTACGTTGGATGATACGTTAGATGGTACATCGTGTATTGTACTGGAAGTTAATTCTTTTAAGGTTGCGTTAATAGTTTCATTTATAGTATGTTGATTCATGGCGCTGATTGTTAGTTATTATGTTAAATAGTCGTTATATTAAATAATATTGATTAATGTCATATTATTTCAATTTTAAAATTTGGATTGTTATTTAAGTAATATTGTTTAATTACACAATGCTTGTGTATTAATGTTTCCGTCATGATCATATGATGAATTTAAAAATGGTGAGATATTTCTTTTTTTATTTGGGATGGTTCCACGTATGTCACGAATTCCTATTTTTTTTGATGATTGAATTGTATCCAATCCAATAGGTCTGTGAATATTAATCAAATGTTGATTTTTTGTTGTGACAGATGATGCTTCATATGGATCATCAATAAAATCGTTTGATTTTCCTGGAAGCAATGATGCAGGATCAAATTTATCTTTGGATGATAATTTTTTTGGTTTTCCTGGTGTATATGCTGCATACGCACCTTCATTTTCTACAACTGGTTCATATTTATCGTTGCTAGATTCCATTGGATATCTACTTTCAAAAAAATCATCTAAAACATCACTTTTAGATCCACGTTTGCCAGACCCAAAACTTGCATGTTTATAATCTCCGGATGCACTATTTTTATGCTTGGAAATTTTTGCTTTCATTTTATTTGTTTTAATATCTTCTAGTTCTTCTTCACTGTCATCCTCTTCATCGTCATCAGGAACTGGTTCGTGAACGGAATCATTTAGTATGTCGTCAATTGATTCAAACGTATCATTAGATTCATTGTCTTGTTGTTCTGCACCGGTGTCAACAATATCATTAAAATTATCAGATATTTTAGTGTCTTGAGTTAGCATTCCTTCATTGTGAATTGGTTCCTTTTTTTTACGTTGTGTCAAAAAATAAAAGGCAGCAAGAACTGCAAGGAATAATATTAGCATCTGTTGTTCGTTAAACGATTTCATATTTATACTATTGTAAGATATAATATATTGCGAAAAACTTAAATTAAATTTCACTTATATTTCAAATTCATGAAATACTATATAGATTAATTATATTTTGAATTTAATTATCGCAAAAAATCTATTTTTCTAACATAAAAATATAGTTATATATTATACAATGAGCACTTCACTAAGTATAGGTACTGAGACTCAATATTCACAAACATCGTCTGAAAGTTTCGGAGAAGATGTGTTTAACCAAAATGGTGGTGGACTTTTATCTTTCTTCACAGGTTCAAAAGGTAGCAAATATGCAACAGACTTGGCACTTCGCGCATTTAACGATAAACAGGTTGGTGTAGCATATTACATCATTAAAGATACTCTTGTCGTTGATTGTGATGTATCATGCATATATTCTAGACAAGATAAAAGTGGCAAAACGTTGTTGCATTATCTTGTTATTTCATGCATGAATGACAAAATGAAAGAATTGCTTGTCGCTGTTCTTTCGAACACAAATGCACATAAAAGTTTAAATGTGCAAGATAACAGAAAAAATACATGCGTGCACTATGCAATGTATAGTCACATGAGTGACGTGGTTAAATTTTTGGCAGATTGCGGAGCAGATTTAACAATTGAAAACGATGAAGAACTAAGCATTGTAATAAAAGCAGTTCCAATGCAAGCTCCAATTTCAACAGGAGCAATTACCGTAAGCGCATACAGCACTGATATCGATTTGGATGATGATACTGAAGATTTACCAGTTGCCAAAGTTGCACCAAGTAACGTATTTATGAAAATAACAGAACAACCCAATGCACGAGAAGAAAAATTAAGCGAAGAAAAAGTAGATGATAGATTAAATGCATTAGTGTCTGCTATTGCTGGTAATAAAGATGACAAACTTGATAAAACTGCGATGACTGATAGTACTTTATCTTTCGTTAGAGATGATTTATCAAGTGTTCACAATAAGTCGCCAACAAAAACTATTGAATCTCAAGATAGAGCAAATACTGACACCGAACAAATACTTGAACAAATAATGAGCGGTTTTCAAACTCAAAACACTTCAAAACAACCATCTACAACTTTTGCCCAATTTGGAGGAAAGGGTGCACAAAAAAGAAAAATGGTGACTTATTCAGAAGTTTCATTGGGAGGTGGAATAACAAGCGATTCAGAAAATTTCGGAAGTATTAGTTCAAGCGAGTTCGGAGGATTACAACAATTGGCAAGAGCCATTAATAATAAAGCAGATGAATATCATTCGTCTTCAGTAAACAGAATCAAAGAAATTTTAGAGTTAGATGAAGATGAAGCAAAGGCAGTAAAAGCAATCATATATAACAAAATTAAAGAAGAACAACCAGGATTATCTTACTTAGATAGAGCGTCTGAATTATTAAAAATGTCATCAGACGAAAAATTTCTTAAAAAAGTTAAGAAAACAGAAATTTCAAAAATGATCAAATTAATTCAAGATGCTCGCGCGAGAAAAGCAGAAAGTGATTCTGAACAAAATGAAAAACCTAAAGCTGCTAAAGAATCAAAATCATCAAAAGCACCTAAAGCATCCAAAGCAGTCAAAACAGCCAAAGCATCAAGAGCTCAGTCAAGAATTGATATATCTGATGCATCATCATCCACATCCTCTGATTCCGTAAATGTAATCAGATCGCGAAATGATGATATGTCTGATTCTTCATCGACATCATCGTCAACAATTTTTATGTCAGCCCCAACATACACATAATCAAATAATCAAATAATCAAATAATCAAATAATCAAATAATCAAATAATCAAATAATCAATCATTTAATCAATTTACAAATTTATTAACCTATCAACCATTAATATGTTTGCAATATTTCTACTGATTTCAAAATCCACATATATCCATAGTTATTATCACTTATCCATAACGTTCCTAGTTCAATTGTGACATTTGCTTTTATATTTTTAATGTCCGATACATTTCGTCTGTCTTTTATATTTTTTAGTTTTTTATCACGCCCACATACCATTTCATATACTTCAGGAGTTGTAGATATATGTGCACGTATTATATGACCAAGTTTACTGTCTCTAATGTTAGGATAGTAACCTTTACCTATGATATCAGACTGTATATCTCCTTTAGTGCATATATTATTTAATATATCTTTATTATCCATATCACTTTCAAACGCAGATATTTCAGAATAATAATTGTGATGTTCGTTACATGTATGTCGCCGAAGTTCTATATTTATGATAGAATTATTATTATAAAACTCAACTCCAAACGGGATGTATATATTTCGTAAACTTATAGATTTTCGTTTGTTGTATGATGTGTTTGTTTGCTTGTCATACAATCTTTGAAATATACAATAACTTGTTATTGTTTCTTTCTTTTTTATCCTTTTAATGTGTAATTTTTGTAAATCAAGATCAACAAATGTATTTTCAGCCATTATGTGATACAAATACATAATTTTATATTTAATATAAACGATAAACAAAACTAAATATATTATAATTTACAGAATATGTCATCTTCGCCAAATAATATATTAAAAAAATATATTGGTAATTATTATGGAAAAATACGCCGGTCCTATAACTAGCGGAATTATTGATTCTGTTGTGCAAGAAATAAAAAAGAAAAAGAACAAAGACATTATTATATCAGAAATTATTGAGCCGTTAATTTGCGAGTTAACTGCACGATATTATCCTCACATGATGACAATTATTTCGATCTTAGTGATAATTATATTATTATTAATAAGTATATTGGTTGTATTGCTATCAAAAAATGACCAATGTCGTCATAAATTATAACAACATTATCGTCATTTATTGATTGTTTGTTATCATTTATTACTGATCGGTTGTGATTTATTATTTTCTTACAGTAAACATAACTTCTACAACTTCAATTAAAGTTACCAGTAAAACAATTACAAGAGCTGCAGACATTTGAATTCCAGATGTTTCATTTTTAAATATTTTGTTTCCTCGTGTAATAATTCCAGTTTCTCCTGACATTATATTTCTTGTTTTATCCCAAGTTCGCAAATCTATAAATATAGAATATCCTATCACACACACAAGTGCCATTATTAATGTATCTTTTAATACATCATGTATGTCTATTTGCTTTTTTCCCATTAAATTTTTGATCATATTAGATATAAAAAAAAATGCAAAAGTTCCTACAAATAAATATAATTTGTGCGTTACGTAGTTATTATTTGATATATTTGGAACTTTAAAATGGAACATTGTTATTATATATATAAACAGAATTAGAACGTCCGTAAATATGTTTATCATTAGTCGCTATAATATTAATAAACTAAAAATATTTCATTTGAATATAATATAATAAGAATACTTAAATGAATCCAGAGCTAGTACATAAATTATTAAGATATTTAAGTCAAGGAATCGTCATATTTTTACTTTTTAAATATGTCCCAAATAAACCAATGACCGATAAAGATATACTGCTTATAACAAGCATGATAATACTTGCATATGCAGTGTTTGACAATGTATATACGTTGTACAATAAAACTCCGAAGTTAACTCAAACTCAATGTAATACTCAATGCTCTTCAAAAGAACATATGGCAAGTATTCCTAATTTAAACAAAGATATGGCAAATGATATTAAAAATAATGCAATGAATGAATTAAACGATTGGGAAAACAAAATATCTAACGACATTGCATCTCAAGTGGTTTCCAACATGAGCGATTCCCAAATTATATCAGATGACCAAATATCTCAAGATATGAATTTAGATTCAAGCGATTATAATGAATCAGATGAATCAGATGGATCAGATGGATCAGATGGATCAGATGATAAAACAACTGAGAATGAAAAATATGATGAATTGAATAAAAAATATAATGAATTATTAGCACAAAGTAAAGTAGCTTCCAATAAAAAAGCCAATAAAAAGAAATCTAACAAAACTGCAACCGACGAAAATTCTACGACACATACTCCATATAATCAAACAGACTATAATTTATTACCAATGGATGGAGATAATTATTTCGACCCAGGATCGTCATTCTTGCCCCCAGCCCAATGGTATCCAACACCTCCAAGACCACCAGTATGTGTGACTGAAAAGAAATGCCCAGTATGTCCAATATATACAGAAGGAACAAATGTAGATTTAAAGCATTGGGATCAATCAACAAAAATTA
>Ga0257127_1002927_pt1 | contig 10025 bp, 7 predicted proteins | sample SI060_135mmetaG_FD_190152 | JGI IMG/M metagenome (GOLD analysis project Ga0257127, IMG submission 190152) | Marine microbial communities from Saanich Inlet, British Columbia, Canada - SI060_135m | ecosystem: Environmental > Aquatic > Marine > Inlet | place: Canada: British Columbia | collected...
CGGTATCCCTATGTGGTGGGAAGCTCATTTGAATGATCAACAAGCAAGTGGAAATCAGAATGATTTTCCTCTTGTGGCAAGAGAGAGTGAAGGGTATTTTGGGCAAAGATAGGATCTACCGAGCTTGCATATTATATTTTTTTGTTTTTCGATGTATTTCTCTTTAAAATAGATCCGAACCCTAGAATCCTTCAGTAGAGTGAGTTTAAAATGTATCTAGGTCACATCATCCAGTTTTCGTCCCAGACCTTCGCTCGACTTTTGAGTGTTCTTCTTTTTGTAGTCACGCTATGTGTGAGCTATAGCGTTACCCAGAATTTTGCTCAGGCTCAATCTCTGGACGTTAGGCTCGATAGTGCGATCAGTAGTGGTGTATTGGTAGGGTCTAATGCGAGAGAGATTTCAATTAATCGATCTCCGTTGACACTCGATATCGATACCGCCTTCATTCTAGACGGAGACGAGTCTATAGAATGGGTCTTAGGCACATTGATACAAACAGAGTATACCCCTTCTTATGCGATTAACCCTCAGATTAGACTTCGTAGACGCTGGAAGCTTTTGGAAGTCTTTGCGGGCTTTGGTCTTCCCTTTTTCTTCACACCCTATACTCGTTTTGGGACAGAGCTCTCTTTAGGGGTTGCTTTTCCGGCAGAAGGTGCGATTGCGCTCATTGGTCATGGGGTCTTAAATACATATTTTTTAGGTTCGGACTTGTCAGATGGCAATCCAGTGTTCACCATGAATGGAGTGGTTGGTTTGAGGGTGAGGTTTTAAACCTTATACATAAACAAACTTACTCGTTGTCAGTCTCTCAAGAGAACTTGAAAAGACCTCAACTAGGTTCACACTACACTTCGATACACGCTAGGCTTACATGATTCAGGTTGTTTATATCAAATTTGGACGTCTTTTCTCTTCCTATGTACATGATTGTAGTGGAAGAGGTGTGTATGGGGTGGGTCGGTTTCTAAAGTGGGATCACTGTAATGTTTGTTGCCTATCAGACAATCGTAATGTTTACGTCCTTGCTGCTTGCAGCATTGGCAGATTATATGATTCCGGCATTTCACCGGTGATTTTTTTGCGGTCAATGATCGCCAGGAGAATAATATGAATATTGAAATGACGAGTGGTAAAGATGTGAGCATCCCAGAGATGCTTCGTGACCGTGTTCAACTCAAATTGACAAAAGTTGAATCACGACTTGGCCAAAAGTTATTCTTCCGTGTACGTTTCGATAAAGAGTCTGTGGATCAATTCACTTGCCAAGTTCATTTCAACAGTACTCGCTCAGAGTTCAATGCGAGTGCAACAGAAGGTGATTTGGTTAAATCTGCAGATCAAGCTATCAGTAAAATTGAGCGCCAACTCAAGAAGTTCCAGTCAAAGCAGTCCACAAAAGGTCGTATGAGTATTCGTGATACGACCGACATCGAAGTTGATCTTGGCGATGAGGTAGAACTATAATCATCCTAGATTGTTAAATACCTTTATATGTTCGGATAATATGATGGTTTAGCATGACTCTACCTCTCTGAAATCGGGTTCGCTGATGAGTGAAGAAATCGCCCTAGATGCTGTTGGACAGCGTTATCAGCTCAATGGAGAAGTGGGGCGAGGGGGGATGTCGGTTGTTTATGCTGCGTTAGATCCGAGAATCGGTCGACAAGTAGCGATTAAACTGCTTCATCCACACTTAGCGGTGAGAGAAGACGCCAGAAAGCGTTTTCTACAAGAGGCGAAAGCGATCGCTCGTCTTGAAAATCCAAATATACTTAAAGTGTATGATTATGACTCTCCTGATGGTGCAGCTTCATACATTGTGAGTGAATTTATTGAAGGGATTACCTTCAAAGATTGGTATGAGCAACACTCAATTAAGTTATGGGAAGTGGTCGCTTTACTCACCATTCCACTATTTAAAGCGTTAGCTCATGCTCATCAACAGGGGATTATTCATCGAGATGTGAAGCCAGAGAATGTCATGATTCGTAGTCGAGATGGTTCACCGGTCCTCATGGACTTTGGAATCGCTCACATGGTTGATTCTGAAACCTTAACCGCTACTGGAGCGGTGATTGGCTCTCCTGCACACATGGCACCTGAGGTTGTTAATGGTGAAAGACTGACTGAAAAGGCAGACCTATTTAGTATGGGCACAGTGCTTTATTGGATGACTTGTGGTGCCCTTCCATTTGTTGCGCCTAACCCGGCCGCCCTTTTTCGACGTATTCTCGAGGCACGTTTTGACCCGATTAACACTAGGCGCCCAGACGTATTGCCATCTTTTGCACATTTGGTCGAAAGCTGTATGGAGCGAGATCCTCAGAGACGTCCAGAAAGTGCTTTATCAATCGCTGAGTCTCTCGAAGACTTATTGGCGCTAGCAGGCATCGAAGATATCGATCATACATTATCGGAGCTTGCTCATCATCCCAAACAGTTTCAGCAAACATTGCCACAAAGGTTAGCACCTGCCTATTGTCAGAGCTCAAAGAGAGTCTTGAGTGAGGGTGATATTTATTTAAGTTTAGAACTGTCTCAACGAGCATTAATTCTTGATCCCAACTCTGAAGATGCTGAGAAATTACAGCGTAGTGCCCGTAAAGCCTTGAGAAGTCAAAACTCGATGATGATCTCTAAGTGGAGCTTTGTCGGTATTGTAATACTCACCGTCCTTTTTCTTGGTAATGATTTGGTTCAGTCTCATCGATCAGATTCAGGTAGTGTCGATCTCAGAGCTAATCAAGATCTCGCTCAATTGACCGCTGATCAAGCCCAGAAATTAAAGGCTAAAGGAGTGACGGCTGATCATATTAAAGATGGGACATCAATAGAAGACTCATCTAATAAGATCGACCCATCTAAAAGCGATAAGAAGAATAGTGTTCCGTCTGCTAACTCCTCCAAAATTATCGTAAAGAATATGATTAATAAGGTGAAATCAGCTGATAAACTTGTTAAGTCCGGTAAACTTAGAAGGCGTAAACGTCGAATACCGAAAAGATTAAGACGGTCAGCAAAAAAACCAATTGAACCCAAAAATAAACCCAGTCGTCGATCGATTAAAATGGTGTCTAAAGAAAAGCAACGAATCGATATCAGCAGTATATACAAAGGGGTCAATGTCTTTGTAGATGGTCAACAAGTTGGACATATTTATGAAATCGATAGAGCAGGAGGGCTCGGCTTAACGTTAGGTGATAAGCATGAGATTCTTTTTACCTCGCCATTTTGTGAAGCTCATAAAGAATTTGTAACATTCAAAAAACGACAAACTCGAGTACCAAGGCTAGTCTTTGAATGTAAGTTCAAGCCGGCCACGTTTAAAATTAAAGCGAACCAACTTGCTGAAGTATTCTTGAATGGGAGTCAGCCTAGACGTTTAGGGATGACCAATCAGCAAATTACCTATCAGATGAAAGCGACTCATGTTAACTTATCATTGTTAATTATGAGCGGTAATGGACAGGGAAAGACTTTAAAACTTCGAGTCTCAGCAGGACAATATAAAGAGGTTAAGTGGCCATAAGTATTGTTAAGATTTGTATGGAGACTTAATCATGTCATTACGAGTACTCGAAAGATCTTTATCTCTTTCCTCGGTCATCTTGACACTCATCTTGCTTGGTGTACTCATCGATTCTCACTTAGGTAGAGCCGAGCCTCTGCCCGAGGATACTTCATCTCTGAAAATGCCGCCTGACTTGGTCGATGTGAGTGATCATGACCCGATGCCTACTGATCAGCCAGCGCCCACTCATTTAAACCCAACTTTCGATCAAGTACGAGCCGCAGAACCACCCTTAAAATCGAAAGAAAAGGGGGGTGAACAAGCGAATGTAGAAGGTCCGAGTATTCGTGGATCATCTCTCACATTTACAGAAGTCAAGGTCGCTTTTGATCGTGGACGAAATGCCTATCTTTACGGGAGTTATGAGGAAGCGGTGAAGTATTTAACGCCCCTCATCCGACCTAAAGTGTTGATCGCTGACCCCCAGTCACTCTCTTTGACTTATGAATATTTAGGATTAGCACATTTTTATTTAGAGAATGAACTAGATGCTGTTCAAACCTTCAAAGATCTCATCTATTTTCGACCTGAACATCAATTAGATCCAGTACGAGTACCTCCAAATGCCGTATCACTTTATAATCAAATTCATGATGAGCTTCAGGCAGAACTACTGATAAGACAGGAAGCCATTACTCGACAAGCTGAACTTGAAGAAGAGAAACGTTTACGTAAGTTGAGACAATCAGTCATTTTAGAGCAACAGGTGAATCAACGTCTAGTTGCATTTTTACCTTTTGGTGCAGGACAATTTCAAAATAGAGAGTCAGGGTTAGGTTATTTTTTTCTAGGATCGGAACTTGTAGCGGTTGGTTTATCGGCAGGATTTTTCTGGGGCGTAGAATCTTTACGTCAATCCGATGGACGTTTTACAAGTCAAGATTATTTGTTTGCTCAAGAACTACAGAGAGCTCAAATTGTGAGTGGTGGTATCGCCTTAGGTTTGATTGTTGGTGGGATTATTCAGGCTTTGTGGCGATATAAAGATAGACATGATTTAGGCAATTACCTTGATCTCAACGAAGAAGATAAGGATGAGTCTCTTCAAGAAGGTGATTTAGTTGAACCACTACCTTCAGATGATGACGGTGATTACGAGAATGAACCGGTCACAACTCAGTGATTCTCATCTATAATCTATGACCTAAGACAGGAGTGAGCGGCGTGCCTTATTTGATGTATGGTGCAGAACAACTTTGGCTCAATAAATCTCAGATACTGTTAGGGAGTAGTGAAACGTGTACCTTTACAGTTAGAGGAGAGGGAGTCAGTGCCACACACGCAATTATAGAAGAAAATAATGGGGCTTTTTGGGTATCTACAATCAGCAGACTTACCGAAATATCAGTCAATGGGAAAAAAATTAAACGGCAAGTATTAAAGGATCAAGATCGGGTAAGCATAGGTAGTCAAACCTTAGTTTATCATTTATATACGCTTGATAATACTCACCATTCAAAAGCACAAATTGAGAGTTTAGCCGCTTATCAACGACTTTATGAGTTCTCTCATCGATTAGCAGAGCACCATCATTCCACTGAATTTTTTGAGGTGATCTTAGAGGAGTTAATCAATCTGACAAATGCTGACCAAGGTCTACTGATGAGTACTATTGGTCATCAAAAAAAAATTAGAGCGGTTGTAGATCGCTTTAACTCAAATGAGCTAGATGATGAAGTCACCCATATTAGTGAAAGTATTGTTGAGCAAGTCTGTCAATCACGTGAACCTTTATTACAAAATGATCTCCTTGATACAGAGTCTTTCAAAGAATCAGAGTCCATTTTAGAGTTAGGTCTATGTGGGGTGATGTGCGCCCCTTTAATCTTTCAAGGGGTGTTATTGGGCGTGATCTATGTGGGCAATCGACGACCAAGCTTATCTTTTCAAGAGACTGACCTTAAAACGTTATGTGTTTTCAGTGCACAAGCCGCCACACTATTAAAGTATGCGATCACACAAGAGAAACTTGAAGATGACAATGCGAGGCTTAAAGGAGAGCTTGAAGGCTTTCAGTATGGTGCGATGATCGGCTCTTCTAAGGTGATGACTCAAGTCTATAAGCGTGTAGATAAATTAAGCCAAACCGATATCAATTTATTAATCGTTGGTGAGACGGGGACCGGTAAAGAATTAATTGCCCGTGAAGTTCACAGAAGATCGAATAGACATGAAGGACCTTTTATTGCGATCAATTGTGGGGCATTGCCCTCGAACCTGATAGAGAGTGAGTTATTTGGATATAGAACGGGTGCTTTTACCGGGGCAAATACGGATAGACAGGGCAGCTTTGAGAGTGCACAAGGAGGCACTATTTTTCTAGATGAAATAGGTGAGATGCCTTTAGATTTACAGGTCAAACTACTCCGAGTTCTTGAGGAACATACGGTGACTCCTTTGGGTGGTAGTGAAGCCATTAAGTTAGATGTGAGGTTCATATGTGCAACAAACCGCCATTTACAAGATGAGGTTAATGAGGGGCGGTTTCGTTTAGATCTTTATTATCGGATCAATTCATTTGAGCTAGAATTGCCACCTTTGAGAGAACGAGGTGAAGATATAATCTTATTGGCTAAGTATTTACTCGAACGACTATCTAAACGTTACAATATGCCTATTAAGCAGATCTCATTAGACGCACAGAGGGGGATCAGACGATATACATGGCCGGGTAATATTCGAGAGCTAGAGAATAGGATTGCCCAAGCTGTCATCTTATCAGACCACTCTGAGATTACGCTACGAGACCTTAATATTTCTCCTAATCTTTTGAGCGAGAACATTCTGTCTCTCAAAGAGGCTCAAGAACGTTTTTCGCAAGAATATATTGGACACGTTCTCGCCTTAAACGGTGGTAATCGAACACAGGCGGCTAGAGATCTTGCTGTAGATCCACGTACTATTTTTAGGTATCTACAGAAAATGCATGAAGTTTAGCGTCATAGCCAAGATGTGACGAGTGTTGAAGACCCGAAGAGGTCGCAATATTTTACTCAAATTATGCAATAAAGTGATGGATATACTTGCGTCATTAGCAAGAGATCAATAGTCTTGGCATGGTTTATTCTTAATGCCTTTCTTTCTGCACAGCAGAACAACATCCTTTCAAGGAGACTATCTATGAAGAGACTAAATACTCTTTACACGCTTCTCGTTATTGTCGCTATGACCTTTACGGTCGCCTGTGATGACAGTGATGAGATTACAACTGACATGCCTGAGGCAGGCGAGACGACGGCAGGCGAGACGACGGCAGGCGAGACGACGGCAGGCGAGCCTATGGCAGGCGAGCCTATGGCAGGTGAGCCTATGGCAGGTGAGCCTATGGCCGGTGAGCCTATGGCAGGTGAGCCTATGGCAGGTGAGCCTATGGCCGGTGAGCCTATGGCAGGTGCAATGATGGAGCGTGTAGGACCTGGTGATACTGACGCTATTTCTTGTATGGGAGACTACTGTCCTTCTGCACGTCTAAGCGCTCTTTCACTGCCTGGATCACCAGACGAAGCAGCCGCTGCCGGATGCCGTCTTGCTAGCGCAAAGAATGGTACTGCTCTCGGTGGACTTCTCGCTCTCGCGGGTGGTTCTGTTGACACGAACTCATTCGTACAGCCTGATGAGAATGGTGAGATTCAGTTGGTTCTCCTCAATCACCTCAAAAATTGGGCTGATGGAGCGAGCGGCAATGACGCAGGTTCTTTGAGCTCTAACTTCTATACCGGTGTTCAAGAGGGTGCCGATGCCTTTAGCATTGATCCTATCTCTTTTGATGAGGCGGGGAATCCAATCATTTTCTTCAGTGATACTATGGTGACTGACGGTCTATATCACACGCCTGCTTCAGACTTCATCGTAGATCTCCCAATCGCAGGTCTACCTCTACAACTTCGGTTGTCTCAGACAGAGGTGACTGGCTTTGTCACAACCGATAATGTTGGCTTCAATATGACTGAAGGTGTACTCGGTGGTTATCTAACCAAAGATGCCATCGTTTCTCTCATCGATGGTATCGGAGCTGTTTGTGCAAGTGATATGCCTCCTGAGCTTTGTGGCACTGTATCAAGTGTACTCACTGGTGATACAGAAGCTGACTTGCAGACTCTCCTCCTCGTTCTTGGTGGATTTGATTCAGCAGTCTCTTCAGATGGCAACGTCAGCGCTTGCGCTGGTGATTCACCAGACTGCAATGCGGTAAGTGTTTGTATTCTTCTTGAAATGAGCAGCACAGCTATATCAGGCATTGCTACAGAAGAGTAAGATTCGATCTCCACTCTTGTTTCATCATGAAATAAACATGATGTAACCGCTTTTTAGTTTTTGGATAAGTTGAAACAGTCCCTAAGTGAGCACCCTTCGCTTGACCATAACTAATAAAAGCTAAGTCGACCTATACGGTCAGTGTTTAAGGTCTAAAGGTGTATCAATCTTAATATCATCAATCATGAGAAGTGACTTGGTATCATGATCGAGGAGTTGTAACTTTACTAAAGATTGCTGGCTCAGTATCTGGCCTTTTTTGGGTATCAGAATGATCCGTCTCCATCGGTTGTTAGACCAAACTCGGGCGTTGGCTATCACTTGGGCTTGAGCGTTTAATAGTTTGATCTCGAGTTGAGCTCTTCTTGATTGAAGGCGAGTCTTGGTTTTGACGAGAAGAGAGAGGTGTTGATGAGGATTGAGTGGAATCGTTGTCTCTAATCGTCCGGTCCACTTATGGCTGTAAGAATCACCGCCACTGTTTATTCCACACTGTCCTTCCCCTCTCCATCCTTGGCGGCAAACGGGCTTAACACCAAAAGCGTTACCATATTTTTTCCAGCCAAAAGAGTCCCATGAGGCATGGGGAGATGAGGATGGGGTAGATTCAAAATTTAGGCTGATACTTTGGTCTCCAACATTGAGTAGTCGTGGGGGTACATCGCTCATTCTAGGGAGCCACAAGGATTGCGGTCTAGTTAGGAATCCAGTCTTAGCTTTTAGGCTATGAGGAGAAGTATATTGCCAACGATTGGCTTCGTAATAACCACGATCAAGATGAGGGATCTGAGTCTGCTCATGAGTCACCACTGCTGACCATTTAAATTGTCCATTCTTGGGGACTAAAGTAGAGCTTAAGTCTGATACTCCTCCACGATATGCGACATCTCTAATACCCATTTGGTGTGTGTGGGTAGCTTGAATACCAATTTGCTGTCTTTGCAAAGCATTATAAGTGGGATGAGCAGGGAAAAAAATGGGAGCAGAGTAACTCTCTAATCGTTTATTGAGTTCTACCCAAGCTAGATGATCTTCTTCGTGAGTGAGTTGTTGATTGGGTAGATATAGCCAAAAAATCAGTTGCGCTATGACCATATACCATAGCCATTTTGACGTTTGTTTGGGTTGATTAAGGGGGATTGTCTCAGATTGAGGTTGGTGGGTCGCTATATGTTCAGAAGGGTTGATTAAGTCATGGAGCATGAGAGGAGCCGTCATCGAAAAGGCTAAACCGATGAGCATAAAGCAGTTTGAGTATGCCCATTGAGTACTATGATTAAGACCACTAGCACCAACCCCTGCAATATAAATCCAAAGCCAATAAGGGCTGAGGTGAGCGATGCGAAAAGGACGTGACCATTGCCGACTTTTAACCAAAAATAGAGTTAAAAGAAGCGGTGGGATAAGAATTAACCATCGTGGATTTTCGTAGAAGAGTTCTCGATAATACATATGCGGTGGATAATCTAGAGTGGAGGCACGTTGTATAAAGGCGACGCTCCAATGGATGGCAAGGATCCAAGTGATCGACCGATATGGGTTATATCTGCTGAACCATAATATAGGCAGTAACAGTGTGAGAGGTGCGAGGAAAATAAGATCTCTCCAATATTTGAGGAGAATATTTTTCCAATAGAAAATATGTCCTTGATGTCCCTCAAAGATATAGCTCCAAAAGGCACCATCGGTTTGTTGATCTAAGCTCATCACACCGACGGTACACAGAGAAAAGGTCAATAATGTAAAGATAAGCCCTTCTCGTGTTTTATGCCATAAGAGCCATCCAGCCATAATCGGGAAAAAAACGGCAGCGGTTTGTTTGGTGAAAAAAGCCAGACTCATCAATACGGCGGCATAGATTACACTTCTTGTTCGTTGTGAATAATACACTGTACATAATGTACTCGTGACCAAGAAAATCATCATCGCATCTGGTCGAGCAAGGTCATAGAATGCGCCTGAAGTTCTAAAGAAAGCTGCATAAAATCCAACGCCTAAAGTAGCAAGACTTAAGGATTTAGATTCTCGTTGTACCGTATAAAAGATGAGTGAGAATGTACCGATGGTCGAGGCAAGAGAGACTGCTCTAGCTTGCCAAAATGAGAGGTCTAGACCAATTATATCAAGAAGATAGAGGCATGTTGGATAACCTGGCGTATAAAAGAAGGGCACAAAATCTAGACTAGGAGGAGCA
>Ga0257127_1002940_pt1 | contig 9998 bp, 9 predicted proteins | sample SI060_135mmetaG_FD_190152 | JGI IMG/M metagenome (GOLD analysis project Ga0257127, IMG submission 190152) | Marine microbial communities from Saanich Inlet, British Columbia, Canada - SI060_135m | ecosystem: Environmental > Aquatic > Marine > Inlet | place: Canada: British Columbia | collected...
AGGAATATTTGAGGATACGAATTGCCAGTTCTTCTAGTAAAAAATTCTCTGGTCGAAATCTAAAAAATGGATTATTTGATATGGATTCTAAATGGGGCTGGAAAGATCCAAGAAATGGCCCCTCGTTGCCTATATGGAAGGACATATGGCCAGAAATGAAAATTATTCATGTGGTTCGCCATGGAGTAGATGTTGCCGCAAGTCTTCATTCGAGAAGTCTAAAAAATTGGACGGAAGATGAGGGGAGGTTCAAAAAATGGACTAAAATGTATAAGTGGAGAAGTAGCAAGTCGCCTATCAGAAAGGGGCAGCGAGCTGCTACTCTTACACATGCACTAGAATTTTGGGCTGAACAGATGGATGTAGAAAAAAAGGTCATTCAGTCATATGAGAATGTCTTAGAAATACGCTATGAAGACTTATTGACCAGCCCCGCAGTTGTTTTGAAGGATATTTGGAATTATATCGGTAAGGAAACAGATGAAAAACTACTAAGAGAAATAGAAACGATGGTGGATTATAGTCGCGCTTTTGCATATAAGCAAAATGAAGAATTGTCCGTATTTGCACAAGAGAATAAATCAATATTGGAAAAATTTGGCTATTCAGCGTGATTTTATTCATATGCGGCGATTTATCTCATCACACCAGATTTCGACGTTGAAACCTGTGAGTTTTTGTAATATTTCTAATTCCTCAATTAGCTCCTCGCCACAAATTTTGTAATGTGTATCCTCTAATTTATGTGAAATTCCCCTCTTACTTAGTATTGGCAAATTGTAGATGTTAAAATCTCTTTTCTGTAACATTTTAACAATTGGAAGTTTTATTATATCGGGAATAATTGAGAATATTACTCGGGCTGATTTTCCTAAAAATGTGATAGGTCTTCGGGAGGCGGCACTGTTAGAATGTCTGGATTCATCGAGATTATATTCATGGTTTTGGATTTCAAGAAAGTTCTCAATTTCTCTTAAAGCACTAATTGGATTTGATTTTAGTCGATCACTATCTATAATCACAAACTTATCTAAATCAAATTCTTTCAACCACCTATTCATTGATGACCCATACAAAGAATCATCAGATAAACGCGCGTCTTTCCAAGCTTTTTCAAAGGTACTCCAATCGGCATTATTTGCAGATGCCTCCTTAGTATTCAAAACCATATTCCAATGACTAAACGAACGTGCCACGGGTTCTCTTAAACAAAGAATAAATTTCGCATTTGGTAAATGATTGCGGATTCTTGATGGAGATAGTGGGCAAGCAAAGGTATGGACTGAAGCATCCAATTTGAGTCCTTGGCCATTAAAATGTTTTTCAAAATGAGGCCAATCTGGTTCTTCGTCCGTACGAATAAAGGTACCTTTGTGAGATGCTATTATATTCGGCTCCTTAGGGTCTGAAAGATTAATCTCATCATGTTGATCGAGGACATAAGAAAGCCAAGTAGTGCCTGCTTTAGGTGCACCGATTAGAAATACATCTACCTCTGGCATTGGTAACAACTCATAATTGCCACCCGCCATATCTTATTTCACTTTCATCGTTTGACTAATAGTGAGAAATATTTGTTTACACTAACTCTTGTAGAGAATAGACCTATAAATCTCAAGCCTTTCATTTGTTTATTCCATGCACATTCTAGTGATGACTCGTTCGACTCTTGCGCACGGCTTTGGTGGTTTCCAAAGACAATGTGTAGACTTGTGTGAAGGATATGTTGCTAAGGGCCATCAAGTTACTGTAGTTACAACTTCACACCCTGATAATCTAGAGATAGAAAAAAAAGAAGGGTATGTTGTACACTATCTCAATCCATCTAAACCTACCAAATTATCAAGAAATTGGTTTAATAAATCGAAAACATTAGTTAAAGAAATTCATCAAAAAAACCCTATCGATATTATTCATAGTAACGAGTTTGCAGCGACGGGAGTTATGTCTTGGGCGAATAAACTCCATATTCCCATGGCAGTAGTTTGCCATGGTTCCTTAAGAACTGAATTACTTTCTTTTCTTTCTTCGGCAGATAAGAGACCTCGATATTGGCATTGGATGATTTTGACCCCTTTGCATTTATTCAGAAGATGTCTATTTTGGGAATTTCCTATGAGGAGAAATTCATCAAAAATAATACTTGTATCTCCTACACTCAAAAGAGATTTTTCTTTGTTTTCAAAGAATAAGGTACGAGTTATAGAGAATGGGATAAAATTACCTAAGAAATCTGATTTTATAGAAAACAATGGGACGTTGAATATGCTTTGTACGGGGAGGGCTGATCGTCAGAAGGGTTTTCAAAAAGCAATAATGGCTGTGCATCAAATTGAGGATTTAGATTTGCACCTAGATATTGTAGGAACTGGGGCCTACCTAGGTGAGTTGAAAGTGCTGGCTCAAAAACTTGAAGTTGAGGATAAAGTGACTTTTCATGGACGAGTTGATGATGATGAATTAGCAAGGATATATGCAGCGGCTGATATATATTTGATTCCAACTATGAGATACGAGGGGTTGCCTCTAGCCCTATTAGAAGCAATGTCTCATGGTATTCCAACTATTTCATCTGAAATTGGAGGCAATGCTGACGTCATTACACATGATCTCGATGGGCTATTCATAAAGCCCGGGGATATGGGCGAATTAGTTAGTTCAATAAGAAAATTGGGGACCGATTCTAAACTTCGAAATTCTATTTCAATAGCGGCTAGAGAAACTACCGAAAAAAGATTTGATAAAGAAAGAATGGTTAAAGAGACCCTTGATATTCTAGAAAATATGTCTTAAAATGGTGAAATTTATGGCAATGGTGAATTCAATAAATATCAGGAAAGACGGGGGGGTACCTAAATTTCCTGTTTCACAAGTATTTCTCGGGAAAAATAACGTGGAAGGAGACAAGCAAAATGATTTGCAATATCATGGAGGGCCCACTAGGGCTGTTTGTTTATTTTCAATGGAAAGAATCTTGGCTCTACAAAAAGAAGGTCATCCTATTCAACCTGGAACTACTGGAGAAAACCTCACTATTCAGGGACTAGATTGGAATCTGATGAAAGTTGGCGCAAAATTTCAAATTGGAGAGGCCAAAATCGAATTGACTGGTCCTGCGCCTCCCTGCAAAACAATATCTGAATCTTTTGAGAAAGGAGAGTTTGTTAGAATTTCTGAAAAAACATATCCTGGTTGGTCGAGATGGTATGCATCTGTAAGTAAAGAAGGCATAGTTGCGATAAATGATATCATCTCAGAGATCTGAAGATTTTATAGTCGGAAAGTTGAATAGTTAATCAATTAATCAATACATATGGAAAATCTGATGGGTCAGCGTCGAACCAATAGAAATGTGTTTGGGCTTAGGAATCGATTTAGAAGAGGATGGAGGATAACAAAACTAGGTATTCATGTGGTAAAGGCTGATCCTGAATTAATAATTTATGTATTATTCTCAGCCATAATGTCTATTCTAAGCTTTGGATTGATATTGACTTTCACTGGAGGGATTGGGTTTGTCTTTGGAAATGATGAGGGATTAGAAAGTGGAGCCGCAGTGGGTACTTTTGTGAGTTATTTCGTTGTATCTATAATCACAGTTTTTTGGAATGCTGCTATAGTTGCCAGTGCGTATGAGAGATTAACTACAGGTAGAAATCCGAGTTTCTTTTATGGAATTAATCAAGCGATGAAATGTCTACCTCAGATCTTTGCTTGGGGACTGGTTTCAGGTACTGTGGGCGTAATTATTGGCTTCTTTGAAGGGATGGCAAGTTCTGATAATATAATAGTGGCCATAATTGGAAGAATAATTGCTGAGTTGATTCGGTTTGCGTGGTGGATGACTACGTTCTTTGTCGTTCCAATGATTGTTCTAGAGAAAATTGGAGTGTTTGAAAGCATGGAAAAAAGTCCAAAATTATTCGCGAAAACTTGGGGTGAAAATATTGTTGCTAGTGCGGGGACAGGAATAATTAATTTTATCGTAATATTGACTATTATTGTCATTTGTTTACCACTCTTTGTTTTTGGAGAAATTGGCGCGGCATTAGCTTTCATCTTAATCGTAATAGGTATAGCAATATCCAGTCTTTTCTTCACTGCTTGTGATGCTGTAAATAAAGCCTCAATGTACTATTATGCAAAGACAGGAGAGGAAGTTCCTCTGGCGCAAAAGTATGGTTTAGATACTTACTAATACTTACTGTCTGTTTCGCCATTCTGATATATGTAAGGCATTTGGGTAATTGTAAGGCAGAGGTACCCGAGTGGTCAAAGGGGCTGGGATGAGGTCCCAGTGCGTAGTGCTTCGCAGGTTCAAATCCTGTCCTCTGCACCAGAATAAAAATCAATATATTGTTCCGGTATTAACTACAGGCGTGGTATCTGTTTCAGAACAAAGAACAACTAGTAAATTACTAACCATGGTTGCTTTTTTATCTTCATCGAGATCGATTATTTTCTTCTCACTAAGTTGCTCTAATGCTTCTTCGACCATTCCAACTGCGCCTCTAACGATTTCGCTTCTTGCAGCCACTACTGCGCTAGCTTGCTGGCGACGGAGCATGGCTTGGGCGATTTCCTGGGAATAAGCAAGATGGCTTATTCTCGCCTCAAGAACTTCTATGCCTGCTTGCTTCAGACGATCTTCTACTGACGCTTGAAGTAATTCAGCAATTTCTTCTTGATGACTGGATAATGATATTCCCCCTATGTCCTTATCTTCAATTATGTCATATGGATATGCTGTTGCCATTGCACGAAGCGCCGCTTCACTTTGAATCTGCACATAATGATCATAGTGGTCGACTTCAAAAAGAGCTTCTGCTGCATCAAATACTCTCCAAACTACGACCGCTCCGATATCGATAGGGTTGGCATTTACATCATTTACCTTTAATCTAGCAGATTCAAAATTTCTTATACGTAAAGAAATTTTTTGCTTATTATATAATGGATTCATGAAGAAGTGAAAACCTTCTTCGTTCACAGTTCCTGCATATTTACCAAAGAACTGTACCGCTACGGCAGTATTTGGACCAATAGTGACGTAACTATTCCAATAACAAAGCCATAAAGGCCCGGTAATTAATAAAATAAGGAATGACATTGCACCGAGGAATGGATGTGCACTTCCAATAATAAGTAGGAATAAATTGAAAAATCCAAAAATTATGTGTAGAAATAAACCAACAAAACCATTTACCGTTTTCTTTTCAAAATCTTGTGTAATGGCTTCCTTTCTTCTCACTACATCGCTCATAAACAATCAACCTATGCCAATGCCGTATACCTTGAAGTAAATAATTGTATCATCGGTTAAAAACGATTAAATCTTTTTGTCCTGAGTTTGAAACTAGTTAAATATCGGCTCCTTCGTAGTAGGTATATGCACCCCGCAAGCAAAATATTCTTGGCACTTGGCTTGGTGATAACTCTAGCTGGGATAACTATGGCTATTGGCGGGGGGAGTCAACTCAAAGATGTAGGTCAATGGGATGTAGAAGAGAATTCCAATTGGAATAATTTAGACGGCAGTACTGATTATGATTTTTCAGGAGATGTTCTGGTAATGGTTAGAGATAATGTTCGATGTGATTCATTCACTTTAACTATGGAAAATAGCACTGGAGAGAATTGGTACGAGAATGATGTATGTACCGAAGAGGGAGACAAACCAGTGGGTCACGGAGACGACCCTGATGGTTGGTACCATATGGGTACAATCAGCCTCTGGAATTACAATAAAGGAGAATATACAATTAATTCTAGTGCTGATGTTCATCTTGTACCAAAGTGGGGGTTATTAGGAGACGAATTCGTCGAAGGAGCAACAGGATTTTTTGCCACGATTGGTGGAGGGCTTTTTACTTGCTGTGGAACTTTGTTCATTCTGCTTGGAGGAATTTTCGCTTTAACGCTAAAATCTCCGGAAAAAACTACGAAAATATCACAAGGGCCTTCGTCATTCACAACCACTGCCCCTCTGGTTTCTGGTAATGAATTAATCAATAATACTGATGAATCAAAAGATCCTGAATGGTGGAGTGGAAAAGACGAAGTGAATTAACTGTTGACCGTTTAGTTCAACAATAATATCCTTTTCGGCAATGGCATGGGTCGGACGAATGTTGCAACATTACTTGTTCTTCTGATGATATCTGCGCCTCTTAGTGGGTGTTTTTCCTCTTCAGATAGTAATCCAAGCGAAGGAGATTTATCAATCAATATTAGTGAATTAGAAGGAGGGTTTTTTCAAGATATTGAATTTTCTGCATCTACGTCTATGTCTGTATTCATACCATACCTAATAATTGATCCGAATACTGGTTATGTGCAAAACTCAACTGTTATTGACATTTCTAAGGGCGAAATCGAAACCCTGTCTATTTTGGCACCCCCTAGGATAGATTCAATGGCTTTCTTAATAGGGGAGTTGGGTAGAGATTTCTGGCCTATTAGGGAACAAGGAGAATCTTGGCAAACATGGATGATGAGAGGAGGAAGTCAAAGTGGTTCAGAAAATGGAATCGAAAGAGTACCCCCTACTGAAAACAATACATACATCACAGTTAACGATAGTCTAGAGACCGGTGGGCCAGTCGCTGTCAAATTCGTGGACATAAGCAGAATTATGTCAGTTTCAAGGGAGGAAGGAGGAGTCCATTCTAGTGGAATCTTACATGGAAAAATTGTATATGATAGGCTTCATGAAATTACAGACCCTACAGATAGTTTTGACATAATAGATGGAAAAGAAGGATACTACGATAGATGGGCGGGACAAGGTAATCCTGCCTACGAAGATGCTGCTCAGTACCTTGTCGGAGAACTTACTTCATTCGGACTTGAGGTGAAAACACATAGATATGAATTTACAGATATTTTAGGTTCCCAAAACCCTGAAGCATACAATATATGTGCCTATAAATGGGGTTCTGAAGTAAGTAATGAGTGGTTAGTTTTTGGTGCACATTTTGATGTTGCGCCACCTGCAAATGCAGTTCTTTTAGACCCTCATATAATCGGAGAACGGACATATGGGACAAGAGTTGGAGCGTATGATAATACTGCAGGAACATCAATGGTTCTTGAAACAGCAAAGGCTTTGGCAGACTTTGAAAGTAGGAGAACTATGGTTTTCTGCTTGTGGTCGGGCGAGGAAGGTGGTAAGAGAGGATCTGATTATTGGACTGAATATTATGTCAAAGAGGATAATCCCGAAGTTACTATTACTAATTATATCAATCTAGATATGGCTGGAGTAAATTGGCCGGGCGGTGGCGGAGCACCACATGGTGACCCTGACCCTGCACTTGACGAAGATGGCTATCCAAAAGATGCGGAAGTATGGCCGATGAGAGTTTACATAGGGCCAGGCCCAAATCACGATAAATTAGACCAACCCGGAATGGTGGGTCTATCAAATTGGATTGGTTCAGATGCATTGGGATTAGAAGAAGAAATGGGAACTCTTGTTGGGACGAATTATTCTGCAGATACTTGGAAAACTAGTGTATGGCAAGATATGGATAGACCTGAAATTATCGTTTATGAAGATACTACTGCTAGGAGTGATCACGCTAGTTTCCAAGACAATCTTGGAGTTGTTACAGTTGGATTCGGGGGGCTAGTAGATGGATATTGGTGTTATCATCAAGTCTGCGATACTTTAGAGGAAATGGAACAATGGATGGATACTACTGGTAAAAATTATGGAGAAGAAAATACTGGTGTTGCGAATCTGGTAAATAGCCTCGATATGATAACATGGTGGGCATTGATGACCTTCTTCCATTGTGATGAAAAGCCAGTGTTAAATTCATTAGTTTGATTTTATTTACAAAACGACGTGGAAATATGATAACTGGGAAATATGGAGATAGCCGTGCTATCGATGTTTCTGATTGGGGGCGCCCTATTGCTCGATTCTTCGCTAAAAGATTAGAAAAAACGCCTGTAAGTGTATTAATGGTAACTCATTTTCATCTACTTGTTTCTATTTTTTGTGCATGGTTAATTCTCGAAAAAATGATTGTAGAAGGTTGTATTGTTCTTGTAATAAAAGGGGTGATTGATGCTATAGACGGAGAGTTAGCGAGAATTAGAAAAAGACCTTCGCATGTTGGAAGATATTGGGATACTGTTGCCGATACTATAGGATTAATTCTAGTAATGTATGCGTTTAGTCAATTTTTAAACTGGAATTATTTGCTAACTAGTAGTCTAATCTTAGCTGTTTTATTTCAATATTCCATGTTTAACCATTTCTCTGTTCGTGCAAGAATTCTTGGTTCGGGAGATACTACGAGTAGAGTAAATGAAAAAATTTGCCCTACTGCTCAACCATGGGAAAAACAGAAACATGTAGATTTCTTTCACAAAATATATCTTATCGGTTTTTCTTGGCAAGATCAAATTGTAAATTTCATAGTTGGGAAAGGGAGTAAAGATTTATCATTTGAATTGACTGTTTCATCATTATTGGGATATGGCTTCCAATCTATATTGATTCTAATATTGGCGCTTAATTCAAAAATTGAATTATTGCCTGAATTAATATTTGGATTCAATGGCGGCTTAATGTTCCTTACTATTGTAAGAAGTTATTTCTGACTCAAGACGGGTTAAAGTTAATGCACTTAAAGAACTATTTTTTTCTGTATCGTAGCAATCTCTGTGTTTACTCCCTGTCAGTTCAATTATTTTCATCTGCTACGATACATCAATTATTCAATTGATGACTATTTTTATTATCCAATTAAACCATTTAAATATTTGAAATTAAACCAAATCAGACTGACACAGATAATGCCCCAAACATAGAAGATAATCTCAGACCAAGTCTTGATCTTTTTTCCGTCTAGAGGCCCAAATGGAAGCATGTTGAATGTACCTAGAACTGCATTCCCCCACATCCATGGTTCGATAATAAGCGCAGCGATTGAGTTTTCAGTAGTGCCAATTAATATTGCACCCAACCCCAATATCCATAGTAGGACATTTGTTACAGGGCCCGCTAAGGCTATCTTACCAAATTGTGATTTTGTTGTGTGCCCCGCAACCATAACAGCCCCTGGAGCCATGAATACTATTCCAAATACAGCGGCCAATATTACTCCGAATCTTAACCCTCCTGGAGAAGCTCTGAATTCTGCCCAACAGCCATAATTTCTTGCAGCAATCTTGTGGGCTATTTCATGTAAAACAAAGGCTGGAGTCAATGCTAAGAAATATATTACTCCACCGATTATAAATTGATAGGGATCTGAAATCGCTCCAAAAATTCCTCCTGTAGACATAAACGCTAATGCCAAAGTAAATGCAATCGTAGCTTGAGAGAGATGTTCGACTTCAGTTTTAGAAAAATGCCAAATTGAGCCTTTGTGAATAGGTATCTTATGAGATTGTTGGGTTCCGAAAACTCTGAAGAAAGGTTGGCCTGTACTATTTGCCGCAACTACACGAATATGTGGTTTTCGCCAATTTCCATCATCTCTTGCTCGGGTATGTGTCTTAGAATTATTATTTATATTTTCAAATGGATCTTCATCTAACCACCGAGCACGAGGGTCTCGTTTTTCTGTCATGTTACTCACTTCCTTGAAAGCATCATCTTTGAATGCTCGTAATTTCAATCTTCCTCTAATAGGTCGTTGACGTCTTCAAGTAACTCTTCCCAAAAAGAATCCGGAGCTTCGGGAGCTTTATCACTTATTTTCGATAACAATTCTTCAATTTCTTCTGGCGCAAGCGTTTCTGGTGCTCTTTTACGGTTACTTGCTACGTCTCGTATTAGGGACCTTTCTTTTTTCTTTCTTTGTGCCTCGAATCTTTCTTTGACTTCTTTAGCAGTTTTCGGTTGAGAAGTTCCTTGGTGTGCATCGATTAATGATTTGTAATAGGTCATCGTGACAGAATGTTCTGAATTCTCAATAAAATCAAGTGGGTTGGCTAACATTGTAACAAATTCTCTCGATAATCTATCTGCCTTTGTT
>Ga0257127_1002943_pt1 | contig 9993 bp, 15 predicted proteins | sample SI060_135mmetaG_FD_190152 | JGI IMG/M metagenome (GOLD analysis project Ga0257127, IMG submission 190152) | Marine microbial communities from Saanich Inlet, British Columbia, Canada - SI060_135m | ecosystem: Environmental > Aquatic > Marine > Inlet | place: Canada: British Columbia | collected...
AAACAATACCAACATCAATTAGGCGTTCTTTCCAAATACGATTATTAGTAAGCATTTCTTCAATTTCTGCTAAACGGTCAGAAAAATTTAAAGAAAAAACTTTAATATCACTTAATAATTCAACAGGAAAGTCGCTTGACAAACCTCCTGGACGAATATAAGCTGCGTGCATACGTGCTCCTGACACACGTTCATAAAACTCCATTAATTTTTCACGCTCTTCGAAAGCCCATAAAAACGGAGTCATAGCCCCAACATCCATAGCATGACAACCTACAGCAAGTAAATGATTTAATATACGAGTAATTTCTAAAAATAATACTCGAATTAAAAGGACTTTTTGTGATACTGAGATATTAGCTAATTTTTCGACAGCTAAAGAAAAAGTGTGCTCTTGAGCCATCATAGATACATAATCTAAACGATCAAAATAAGGTAACGCTTGTAAAACTGTTTTATATTCAATTAATTTTTCAGTTCCTCTATGTAACAAACCAATATGAGGATCTGCTTTTACAACAACTTCTCCATTTAACTCTAAAATAAGGCGTAAAACTCCGTGAGCTGCTGGATGCTGTGGTCCGAAATTAATAGTAAAATTTTTTAATTGGTTTTTTGATTCTGTTTTTTTAAGAATTGTTTTAAAAGAATTTTTAATTAAAGGTGTATTATTATTCATAAATTAAACAGAAATGATATTACCACTGACTTTCAAAAGTAAAAGCTCTAAATTCTTGAGTAAGCTCTAAAGGCTCAGAAATAATTCGACGTTTATCTGCACTATAAGATACATCAATATATCCAGATAAAGGAAAATCTTTACGTAAAGGAAAACCATCAAAACCATAATCGGTTAAGATACGACGTAAATCTGGATGCTTATCAAACCAAATACCATACATATCCCATACCTCACGCTCCCACCAATTAGCGTTATAATAAACACTACATGATGATGAAATTGTAGTGATCTCATTTAAAAATACTTTAAGACGTAAACGGTTTTTAAATTTAATACTTAATAAATCATAAACTACTGCAAAACGAAAATTCTTATCAAATTGAGTACTTAAAAAATCAACTCCAGAAACTGAACTTAAAATTTTATATTGAAAATTTATATGATTTTTTAAAACTAAAAGACTCAAAAGAAGGTTTTTTTTATGAATAATATAAGTATTTTCATTATTAAATTTTTGACAAAATATATATGGAAAAATTTTTTTATCAATTAAATATCTTACTGATGGTCGTACTTTGGATAAAATATTATATAATTTAATATTTAAAGAAGTTGTTGTTAAAAAGGCAATTTTTGAATTTTGAATTTTTAATGAATTAAATGTTTTAAATTTAAATAACATAATTAACTTTTTAATGAAAATCTATTATTAAATGAAATATTACCACGGTTACGATAATATAAAATAATAATAGCTAAACCAATACAAGATTCTGCTGCTGCTATTGTTAAAATAAAGAATGCAAAAATTTGACCTAAAATGTCATCTAATTGCAAAGAAAAAAGAAGAAATAATAAATTTACACTTAATAAAATCATTTCAATACAAATTATTACCACTAAAAAATGACGGCGATTTGTTAAAATCCCTAAAAAACCCATAAAAAATAAATATAAACTAACCATTAACTGAATTGATATCATAATTAAAGAAAAATTTAATATAAATTTATAATATAAAACTAATAAATTTATAATAAACAAAATATAATTTTGAATGATACATTTTATTTAAAAATACTTGACCTAAACGATTATAAAGAACAATATTATTGAAAATTACTTTTTTATTATTTTTACCCATAACTAAACTACCATCTATAATGAAAATTTGCTCGATTTAGATAAACATTTTGATTATTTAACTCTAATTGTTTTAATGACTCACATGATTTATTTTTTGTAAGCTTAAAAATTTCTAAAAATAATTTTTCTTTTAAAGAAATTTGTAACTTATTTTTATTGACCGCTAATAATAACCATTTTAAAGCCAAAAAGAATCGACGTCTAACTGAAATAAACACAGGCACTAAGGCTGTTTTTCTGCGAGTTTTTATTTTTTTTATTTCTATTTTACTATATAAACGAAGAAATATTTTTAATAAAATAATATTTTGTGAAAATTTTAAGTTTTTTTTAATTAATAAAAAAATATCTGAAATAATTTTTTCCCAAATGTGTTTCTTACCAGACTTAAAAATAAAACTAATAAAATTTTTATATAAATTTAATTTATTTAAATTATTTACGGATAAAAAATTAAACTTTTGTTTAAATTTTTGTTTTGAATTTTTACGAATAACAAAATTTTCTTTTATTCGTAATGAAAAAATTTTGTTATGGCGAATTTTAACTAGAATCTTTTTTTTGTTTAAACCTAAATATTTAAATAAATATTTTAATTTTAAAAGATTTTTAACGTTATTTAATTTTTCTTTTGAAAATACTTTATTTGATGTTTGCTTAATGGAAGAATTAAAAGAAGAATTTTTTAAAATCATAAAAAAATATTACCAAACTGATTTTTTATAACCAGGAATAATCCCAAAACCCATTAATTCTCTTAATAAAGTTCTTGAAATTTTAAAAGCTTGTAGAGTACCTCGACCACGATTGGTTAAAACACACCTACGAACAATACGATTTTTAACTCGAGATTTTTTTGTATTATAAAATTTAAAAAAAATATTCTTTTTTAAATTTTTAGACAATTTAGGACTAGCAACTAAATTTCTAAAAACAAAATTATCAATCATTTGTGTTTTTTCAATTTTATAGAATTGTTTTCGATGTTTTAAATCTTTAACTTTAGAATGTAACATATTTATTCCCACTCTAATGCACCAACAATCCATGCATATGCAAAACCAGCAACTAACTCAAAAATAAAATCAAACATACCACTAAAACTATTAAGACTTAAGAAACTAATACTTACACTCCATGGTAAAAAAAATACAGTTTCTAAATCAAAAACTAAAAATAAAAGTGCAATCAAATAAAAACGAACATCAAAATTATTTCGTGCATCTTCATAAGGATCAAAACCACATTCATAAGCAGATAATTTTTCTAAATCTGGATTATCTGGACTAACTACACGTGAAGCAATTATAATAATAAGAGCTAAAACTAAACTACAAAATATATATATACTAATATTAGAAATTTCATGATGAAAAAATGTCATATTTTAATTCGAAATTTAATTTATTTACAATATAAAAATTAATTTTATATTAAGATTAATATGTAATTTTTAAATTTATGTAAATATAAAGGCTCTCTTTTAATTATACTAAAAAGTCGCTAATTTTAAAATTATTAAAACTTTTTTAAACAATAATTATATTTATTTATATAAAAAGCAAATCCTCCTAGTACTACAGAATTTAAATTAAATTTAAATGAATTTATAATTATCTTAATATATAATTTTTAAATTTATGTAAACATAACGGCTCTTTAATTACACTAGAAAAATCATTAATTTTAAAATTATTAAAACTTTTTAAAATAACAATTGTGTTTGTATAAAAATCAAGCTCGATAAAAGAAGGTATAAAAATAATTTTAAAATATTTTAAAAAATATTTTTTTAAATTATAAGTTTTAGTTTGAGAAAATTTAATTACGTCTCCTTTAACTAAATAAAAGTCAAAATTTCTATTTAATCCATTTACAGTTATTTGTTTATTACGAATAGCCATTTTTGAAAAAAATACACTACTAAAAATTTTTAATCTCCATAATAAAATATCAAGGCGAAACTCAGGACGAATAAACACTGAAGAAATACTAAAACAGCGAGATTGTTTAGTTTTAAATGATTTTTTAAAATAAGAAAGTGAAAATTGGCCATCAAAATATTTTCTAACAGCATTTTTCATAAATAAACTTTCTTTAAAAAAAAAACGTAAACGCTGCCATGAATTTATTTTACTTTTTACCGCAACAAAATTAAAAAAAAAATTTTTTAAAATATTTTTTTTAATTTCTTTAGTTTTATTAACTTTGAAATTTTTTTTTTTAGAGCTTAAATTTTTAATTTGAGTTTGTATACTTGAAATTTTTTTTTGAGCTCCTATCCACTTTGGGCGTTTAAATTTTAAAATACGATTATAAAAAAAATACGGGTAAATATAAAATCTATTTACTAATTTAAATTTATTATATTTACGCATAACTATTTTTTAAGAATTTGAAGTAAAAAAATACCTAAAAATAATAATTTTTTGAAATCATTTAAATTATTGTATACTTTATAAGCTCCTGAATTATTAACAGTATTAAAAGAGTTTATTTCTTGAATTAAAAAAAATTGATAAAAATTTAAATTTTTATAATTATTAGTTGAAAGAAATTTGTCTAAAATTAGTATAGATTTCAACTCATTTGATTTTAAGCTTGCTCCTGGTAAAAGAGTACTAATATTTAAAGTAGTGTTTAAATTATACTTTTCAAATAAAACATTTAAAATTTTAATATAGTGTGGATTATCAATACAAATATGAAATAATGTTTTTTTATCTTTCCATTTATTTAAAAATTGAAAAGAACGTAAGAATCTTTTAATACTTTTTAAAAGCTCCAAAATTGCTAAACGAACAACGTATAATTTTTTAGAAACATGATACTTTTTTACAGCTAAATTAGAAGTTTTTTTTGTATAATTAGTTAAAAATATGAAATCAAATATAATTAAATTATACAATAATGACTTTTGAATTTTATTATTAAACCCTTTCATATTTTTTTTATTTCTTTTAAGATGAATTTTTGATAACTTTTTAACCACAGTCCTTTACCAGTATAACTATTTAAGGATTTAAAATTGATAATTTTATTAACAAAATTACCAACAAGAACCTTATCCGAACCCTCAACTAAAAGTTTTTTTTTTTTAACAATAACATTTAAATTTTCTGGAATATCAAGTAAAATTTTATGACTGTAACCTAACTTTAATTCTAAAAAAGATGAAGATGAAGACTTATTTATTAATGTAACCTTCAAACCTACACCTCGAATTATGATTGTTTCAAAAATTTTATATTTTAGCTCTTGATATATGGTAAAAAAATTACGGAAAAATTTTGATATTTGTGATTCTTTAGTATATTTAAAATTAAGTATTTGTTTATCTTTATTAATAATAATAAAACTTGGAATTTTTATGTATTTTTTAACTCCCAAATTATTCTTTAAAATTAAAAAACGATTCGAATTATTTAAAACAAGAAAATTAATTGAAATAAAATTTGGTATATTTAAACTTTTATTAAACATAAAAAAAAACTTTTCCTCCAATTTTTCTTTTTTTACACTCGTCGCTAGTTAAAAACCCTTCATTAGTTGATAAAATTAAAATTCTATTTTTTTCAGACACACGACAAATTTTTTCATAATCCAAAAATAATGAAATAGAAGGTTTTGAAATTATTTTTAATGAATTTAAAATACCAATATTAAACGAATACTTTAGTGATACTACGATTTGAAAATTTTTATTGTGCTTTTTTTCAATACAAAAATTTTGAATTAACCCTGTTCGATATAAAACTTTAGCTAATTTTAAAAATAAATTATTATAATAGAAAAAAACAATTTCTTTTTTTAATACTGATGCATTTTTTAATGCTAATAAAAATTTAACCCCATTGCTATGCATATATATATTTTTTTTTTAATTAATTTTATTTTTACTTTTTAAAAAAAAGTTTATAATCTATTTTATTTTCATTTTTTCTAAAAATTTAAGGTACTAATAAAAAAAATTATTTAATAATTCTTACGGTAGTAACTATAGATTTTTCTTCGGAAGTTGTTAAAGCAAAAAATACTGTAAAGATAAATACTATTACAGAAACAACTGAAACATAAGAACCAAAAGAAGCTACAAAATTCCAACCAGCATATGCATCAGGATAATCAGGAACTCGACGAGGCATTCCAGCTAATCCTAAAAAGTGCATTGGGAAGAAAGTTAAATTAACCCCAGTAAAAAATAACCAAAAATGAATTTGACTTAAAATATTTGAGTAACGACAACCAGTTAAAGTATAAAACCAAAAATAAAAACCAGCAAAAATACCAAAAACAGCCCCCATAGATAAAACATAATGAAAATGAGCTACAACATAATAAGTATCGTGTAACACAGCATTAATACCAGAGTTAGATAAAATAACTCCAGTAACTCCTCCTACAGTAAATAAGAAAATAAAACCAATTGCAAATAACATTGGAGTGTTAAAAACAATAGCTCCTTCCCATAAAGTAGCTAACCAACTAAAAACCTTAATCCCAGTTGGAACAGCAATAACCATAGTAGCAGCAGTAAAGTATGCACGTGTATCTACATCCAAACCAACAGTATACATGTGGTGTGCCCAAACAATGAAACCCATAATCCCAATCGCTAACATAGCATAAACCATTCCTAAATAACCAAAAACAGGTTTAGAAGAATATTTACCAACAATATGACTAATAATTCCAAACGCAGGTAAAATTAAAACATATACTTCAGGATGACCAAAAAACCAAAATAAATGTTGAAATAATATTGGATCTCCTCCTCCAGCTGGATCAAAAAAACTAGTATTAAAATTTCTATCAGTTAAAAGCATAGTAATTGCACCAGCTAAAACAGGTAATGAAATTAATAATAAAAATGAGGTAATAACAAACGCCCATACTAATAAAGATAATCTGTGAAAATGTAGTCCAGGTGCACGCATGTTAAAAGTAGTTGTAATAAAATTAATTGCTCCTAAAATTGATGCAGCCCCAGCTAAATGTAAACTAAAAATTGCTAAATCTACAGCAGGACCTGAATGTGCTAAAATACTACTTAATGGAGGATAAATAGTCCAACCGGTACCAGCTCCCCCTTCTACGTTAACAGAAGCAACTAATAAAAATAATGATTGAGGTAAAAGCCAAAAACTAATATTATTCATTCGTGGAAAAGCCATATCAGGTGCTCCTACCATTAAAGGTAAAAAAAAATTACCAAAACCACCAATTAAAATAGGCATTACCATGAAAAAAATCATTAAAAATGCATGACCAGTTACTAAAACATTATATAACTGATGATTTGATCCTAATATTTGACTTCCAGGAACTCCTAATTCCATACGAATAATAACAGACATAGTAGTACCTAAAACACCAGAAAGAGCTCCAAAATAAATATATAAAATACCAATATCTTTATGGTTTGTAGAAAAAAACCAACGAAAAAGCCACTGTGGAAATAGTTTATGAGCGCTAGATAAAGAAACTAAAGAATAGTTAGAAAAAACGTTAAACATATATTAAATCCTTTAATATTAAAAAAATTTAAAAATTCTTCAATATAAATGATCCAACCTATAAGTAATAATTTTTTTTTAAGAAATATTAACACTTAAATTTTTTGATAAATGTCATTAAAAATCTTTATTTTAAAATAAAAAATCAAAAATATAAAAAAAGAAAATTATTTACTAGAGTCTTTTATAATTTCTTTTAAAAGCGGAATCCAATTTAAAAGAAGTTTTTGAAGACGTGAAACAAAAATATAACTATTAATATTAATAGAGTCAAATTTAGTTTTAAACTCTGAATCAAAATTAAATAAATATAAATTCTTAAATTTTATAAAATAAATAAGATTTGTATTAAGTTTTAAATTTTTAACAAAAAGATTAAAATCATTTATATTAGAAAAAAAAGAAGATTTTAAAAAATTATTTATTAAAGGTTGATTTAAATTCTTTTGTAAAGAATGTTTTAAAGAATAATTTAAAACGTTATAAGAATTTAAACTAGACGAATTTTTTTTTATAGTTGAAGAAAATACAATATATCTCTTTTCACAACAAACACGTTTAAATAAAACGGTTTCAATTTTTTTTTTAAAAATTTTTAATTTCATAAACACGCATTAAGAATCTTGGAAAAAACAAGATTTAAAAAAAATTTTTTTTTTATTATAGATTTAAATTTTAATTCTAAAAAAAATCTTGACCAAAATTGAATTAAAATTTTACATTGAATTAGTATAAATTTTAATTTACTAAAAATTAATTGACGTCGTTTTTTTGAACTTTTATTAAAATCTTTTAAAATGTTTATTTTTGAATATTTTAACAAACTAAAATTACAATCTAATGATTTTAAACCACTAAAATTATAAAATAAAATATATTTTTTATATTTAATAAAATTATCTTTAAATACTAAAATATAAGCTTTAGGAACAAACCCTATAACTCCTTTAGATAATCCTAAATAACCTCCCCTTCGAATTTTATATAAATAAACAATATGATTATTATTTGACCAAGAATTTAAACGATTCACTAAAGAATTTGTTAAACTAATTTTTTTTTTATTTTTACCAATACCATAAAAATAAAATAATAAATTTTTATGTTGATAAAAAAATACATTTTTTACTAATGAATTACCTATTTTTAATAAACGAGAACGCATTGAAATTATATATTTTTTAAAAGTTATTTCGTATAATTCTGAATAATTATCTAATAAAAAAGTCTTAGAAGTTTTTTTTAAACTATTTCTAATTAAAAACTTAGGATATTCATATTTTGAAAGATATTTATTAATTGTAATGTCTTGTATAATTGATTTAGAGAAAAAGAATTTATTAACCTTCATAAAATTAATTAAAATTATTTATAACAATTTTTGTTGCTACGGGCATTCTAAATTGAGCGGCTTTAAGTGCACGCTTTGCAACATTAATAAGTGAAGTATTAATAATACAAAACATAAACCCAGGCTGTAATTTACAAACCCAATAATTTTTTCCACCTTTTCCTTTACCCATACGTGACCCAGATGATTTTTTACTAATTGTAGCATTAGGAAAAGAAAAAAATTGAATTTTTCCTATTCTTTTTATAATTTTATTTATAACTTGACGAATTGCCTGTAACTGATCTGAACTCATTAATCCAGAAGATAAAATTTTTAAACCGATGCTACCATTAATTATACTAGGATGATCAATCTTTTTATATATACGTTTAATAGGTTTTGCTCTAAAAGACTTTTTAAACTTTGAAAATTTAGGAATAAATAACATAAATTATTAAAAATAGCTTACTTTGATCTATAAACCCAGATTTTTAAACCAAAAATACCATAAATTGTAAAAGCATGTGACTTAGCAAATTCAATCTTTTTATTAAAACTTTGTAAAGGAAATTGACCGAATGTAATACATTTTTTACTACCACGACGTTTTCCTTTAAGATTTCCTGAAATACTTAATTTAAATCCTTTTAAATTAGAATCTTTTGTTTGTATTAAAAAAATAAAAAATTTTTTAATAAATTGAAAAAAACGTGCATGACGCTTTTTTTGTAAAATTCGAAAAATTTCTGTTAAAATTTTAATATAAAAACTACTATTAATTTTACCAATTGAAAAAAGAAGACTTAGTTTAACAAAATCTAAAAAAAAACGAAAACGACGTGGAAATAAAACATTTACATAACGTTTAAAATTTCTAAAAATTTTTATTATTAAATCATTTTTTTTTTTTAAAAAAAAATTAATACTTGTAAAACAAAATACAACTAAATTTTTATTTAGAATTTGTAATTGTTTTAAAATTAAGGAACAAAATTTATTCTTAATAAAAAATAATGCTCTAGATGAAGTACTTTTAAACATTAAACGAATTGACTTTTTTTTCATTTTTAATGTTTTTACGATATTAAAAAATAAAACAAAATTAATAAAAATTTTGTTTTCTACAAAATTTAAAATAAATTTAGTTAAAAAGATTTTATGATTACTAAACATTTTTTCGATTAATTTTAAAAATGTATAACCATAAAGAAACTCTAAAGAATTATTACGATATAAATTTAAATTTACTTCTGATTTACGTAATGTTAAAACATTTGATTTTTGTCCCATAACTAAAAATTATTTTTTATTTTTTA
>Ga0257127_1002945_pt1 | contig 9987 bp, 7 predicted proteins | sample SI060_135mmetaG_FD_190152 | JGI IMG/M metagenome (GOLD analysis project Ga0257127, IMG submission 190152) | Marine microbial communities from Saanich Inlet, British Columbia, Canada - SI060_135m | ecosystem: Environmental > Aquatic > Marine > Inlet | place: Canada: British Columbia | collected...
GGTTTAATCGACTCGTTGGGAAAAATGCTGACACACATATTGATTTAAAATTGCGTTCCTTAGAAATTGTTCCTATAGACGTAGACACTATTAAGAATATAAAAAAAACGGAAATTCTTAATGAGGCGATTGATTATCATTGTTTCCCAGAAATATTAAGAAAAATAACGGATAAATATGACCATATAAATCCCGAACATATTAAAAAGGCAATATGGCACAATAATTCCGATTACAATTACAGAGATAATTACGACCATAATAATACTTACGACATATTATGGAATTTGATTGAAGGCGATGTTAGAAAAAAACAAAAGGATATACTAGATAAACTACAATTGTAATAATATTATTATTATTATTAATATTAATAATATTAATATTAATATTTTTTTCTTTTTTATAGTTTAATTTAAAATTTTATTAACTATTAAATATTAACTAACTAACCATGAAAATAAATCTCCAATTAAATACGGGTCATAATTTTATTGGGAAATCATTTGGTAAGGAAATTAGTGAGGAAACCTACGGTGAAATAGTATTTCAAACGGGTATGGTAGGATATCCCGAATCACTAAGCGACCCATCTTACTTGGATCAAATATTAGTTTTAACATATCCATTAATAGGAAATTATGGAATCGGCGAACCACAATATGATGAATATGGTATAGATAAAATATTTGAATCAAATAGTATTCACATTAAGGCCCTTGTTGTGGGCGAATATAATCCTAAGTATTCTCATTGGAAAGGCAAGAAAAGTCTAGGAGATTGGCTAAATGAAAACGGTATAATCGGAATATCGGGAGTTGATACCCGAGAACTTGTAAAGATAATTCGCGAAAACAAGGATATTATTGGTAGAATAACCAATCCGGATATTGCTAATAATCTATTAAGCAATTTTCCTATGGTAGATACAATAAATTTAGATGAGGTATCCTTGAAACTCGATTTATTCGGGAAGGTAACCACGGGTAATAAAATAATTATAAACGCCAATAAAGATTTATTAAATATTCTTGTTATTGATTGTGGTATTAAAAATAGTCAATTACGGGCTTTATTGAAAAATAATATTCAACTAACAATTGTAGATACTAAGTATAACTTCCTAGACGAAGTATTCGGCAATACATACGATGGAATTTTTATTAGTAATGGTCCAGGTGATCCAACTAATTCGCGGTTTGTAGTAGAACAACTAAAGGAATTATTTACGAGTGAAAAACCAATACCCGTTTTTGGTATATGTTATGGTCACCAATTAATAGGATTGGCGTCCGGAAACACTATCGGTAAAATGAAATATGGGAACCGTGGACATAATATTCCTTGTAATTTGATAGGCACTCAAAAGTGCTATATTACATCCCAAAATCACGGATATGAAGTATTACTAAATGAAAATAATGAAAATAATGAAAATAATGAAAATAATGAAAATAATGAAAATAATGAAAATAATTCATTATTTCAATGGAAGGCATTATTTATAAATAGTAATGACCAATCCAATGAAGGTATTATCCATACCGAAAAACCCTTCTTTTCGGTCCAATTTCATCCCGAGGCACGAGCGGGTCCGACAGATACACTATTCTTATTTGATATTTTCATCGAACGGTGTAAGGCCGATTTTAATATACGAGACCGCATTTATGCGATTGTAAATGAAAACACCGCAAGTAGTATTAATTATGTCAAAGAGATCAAAAATAAAATACGAAAAATACTCATATTAGGTTCGGGTGGATTAAGTATAGGTCAAGCGGGAGAATTTGATTATTCCGGTTCCCAGGCAATTAAGGCATTCAAAGAAGAAAATGTCGAAGTCATTCTAATCAATCCCAATATTGCCACCATTCAAACATCAAAAGGCTTAGCCGATAAAATATATTATTTACCCGTAACACCCGAATACGTCAAACAAGTAATAGATAAAGAAAATCCGGATGGAATATCATTGTCTTTTGGTGGGCAAACCGCCTTAAATTGTGGCGTACAATTATATGAACAAGGACACCTTGAAAATATTAAAATCTTGGGTTCATCACTTGAAACCGTAATGGATGCTGAAGACCGCGAAAGATTCAAAAATATACTAGAAGAGATAGGCGAATATACGGCCCCAAGTAAAGTAGTGTCTAATGTCTCCGAAGCCTTGGAATTTAGTAAAGTAATCGGATTTCCTTTATTAATTAGGAGTTCCTTTGCTTTGGGTGGATTAGGGTCTGGATTTGCGAATGACAAAGAAGAAATGATAGATATACTCAGTATGGCTTTCAACAACAACTCCCAAGTTATCATCGACAAGAGTCTAAAGGGATGGAAAGAATTGGAATATGAAATTGTGCGAGATGCCTACGATAACTGTATAAGTGTTTGTAATATGGAAAATATTGACCCACTTGGTATCCATACTGGCGAATCCATAGTTGTAGCACCTTCACAAACACTAACTGACAAAGAATATAATTGTTTACGAAGTGTGGCTTTTAAAGTAATACGACGCCTCGGTATTATAGGTGAATGTAATATTCAATATGCGCTAGACCCAGAATCATCGAAATATTATATTATCGAAGTCAATCCACGACTGTCGAGATCATCGGCATTGGCGTCCAAAGCGACTGGATATCCATTAGCCTATATTGCGGCTAAATTATCACTAGGCTATTCATTACTTGAAATTAAGAATTCCATAACACGGCTTACCGCATGTTATGAACCGAGTCTTGATTATTGTGTGGTGAAAGTGCCTCGATGGGATTTGCGTAAATTCCCAATGGTGGATGATAAATTGGGAAGTTCAATGAAGAGTGTTGGCGAAGTAATGAGTATTTCTAGGTCATTCGAAGAGGCATTCCAGAAAGCATTGCGGATGGCAAACGAGAACATCCTTGGATTTTATGGCACGAATAAAGAAAGTGTTAGTACCGAAGACGAATTAATGAATCCTAATAATAATAGGATAAATAAAATAGCAAATAGTTTTTATAGTGGTCAATATGATGTTGACCAGATGTACGATTTAACTAAAATAGACAAATGGTATCTAAAAAAACTCTGGAAAATAATTGAGATGCAAAAGAAACTAGAGGCACTAAATGGTAATATAAACAAAGAATTATTACATCGTGCTAAAAGAATTGGGTTTTCGGATTATCAAATTAGTAAAATGATAAAGAAGACCGAAATCTATGTTCGCGATTTGCGAGAGTCTCATAAGATTAAACCCGTAGTAAAACAACTAGACACGGTTGCCGCCGAATATCCGTGCTTTACAAACTATCTATATTTAACCTATAATGGGGATTATAACGATATAGGGTTTGATGACGAAACAATTATAGTATTGGGTTCAGGTGTATATAGAATCGGAAGCAGTGTAGAGTTTGATTGGTGTGCGGTGAATTGTGTAAGGGAATTACGTGCTCTAGGATACAAAACGGTTATGATTAATTATAACCCGGAAACAGTCAGTACCGATTATGATGAAGTAGACCGATTGTATTTCGATGAAATAACATTTGAGTCGGTGATGGATATTTATGGTTTTGAAAAATGTAAAGGAATCATTTTATCTATGGGTGGTCAAATAGCGAATAATATTGCCATGAGTCTTCATCGGAAGCAAGTGAAAATTATAGGCACCAATCCCGAAAATATCGATAATGCCGAAAATCGGTTCAAGTTTTCCAGGATGTTGGATGATATTGGTATTGACCAGCCGAAATGGCGTGAATTGACAACGGGTTCTTCGGCTAAGTCTTTTAGTGATGAAGTTGGATATCCGTGTTTAGTAAGACCTTCATATGTATTAAGTGGTGCGATGATGTGTGTTATATATAGTCAAGAAGAAATGGATACCTATTTAGAAAATGTAATTGTATCCAATGACTACCCGGTTGTAATAAGTAAATTCATAATTGGTGCCAAGGAAATTGAAGTTGACGCAGTTGCCGACAAAGGCATTTTAAAATTATGGGCTATTTCGGAACACGTGGAGGATGCTGGGGTTCATTCCGGGGACGCTACCTTAATTCTTCCTGCTAAAAATATAAATGAACATACCAAACAAGGATTACTTTTGAATACCCAAAAAATTGCGAAAAAATTAGAAATAGATGGTCCATTTAATATTCAATATATTGCTAAAAATAATGAATTGAAAGTCATTGAATGTAATCTGCGTGTATCTCGCTCATTTCCATTTGTATCGAAGGTGAAAGATATAAATTTTATCCGAACTGCTACACGAATAATGATGGAAGCAAAATATGAAATAGAAGACATCCACGAAAAATATACCGGTGTCAAAGTTTCCCAGTTTTCATTTAATAGATTAGCAAATGCCGATAACAGGTTAGGAGTTGAAATGTTATCAACCGGTGAAGTAGCGTGTTTTGGTGTCAATTACCATGAAGCCTATTTGAAGGCATTAAATGCTACAGGTTTTAAGATAAAAAATAAATGTAATGTATTAGTTTCAATAGGCTCATTAGAAAATAAAAATGAATTATTCGAATCCATTAAACTTCTTAGTGAAAACGGATTCACGTTATATGGAACCAGTGGGACAGCCAACTATTATAATGAACGAGACATTAATATGATTGATTTAGATACGGACGCCATTTACAAATATATAAAAGAAGGGTTATTCGGGCTATCTATTAATATTTCTATACCCAATAAAATTAGAACCCTTGAAAAAACACCCGGATATTTTATAAGAAGATTATGTATTGATTACTGTACCGATATACTAGTTAATATTAAATGTACTAAATTGTATATTGATAGCATAGTTAACTATTACGAGAATTCAAAAAAGATAGGAGACTGTGATGTCCATATTTCGGATAATTCGCCCATTCTCTCCACCGAACACCCGAGTGATAATGATTCGGATGAAAATGATGATATAGAAAATATCAATAATATTGCTATTATCAATAATAAACCAGAACATAAAATCAATTGTGTTATTGATGTATCCCAATTTACTAGAGATAAGTTAAGAACCCTATTTAGGAATTCGTGTATCATAAAACAAAATATAAAAAAACACGGTAAATTAGATATATTAAAAGGCAAAACAATCGGATTATATTTCGATGAACCCAGTAGCCGAACATATGGGTCATTTTATGTAGCCGTAAAGAAACTAGGCGGCGATGTATTATCACTAAATAACAGCAATTCTTCATCAAAAAAAGGGGAAAGTCTTTATGATACATTGAAATGTATTGAATCGTATTGCGATTTAGTAGTAGTGAGAACCAGTTCAACCGATTCGTTGAAAGACCTTCAGACACGTATTAAAATTCCTATAATAAATGCCGGAAATGGTCACGGAGAACACCCGACACAAGCGCTACTAGATGTATTTACAATACGAGAAGAGCGTGGAACTGTAAATAAATTAGTTGTTAGTATAGTGGGAGACCTAAAATATGGTAGAACAGTTCATTCATTGGTTAAACTATTGAGTCATTACAATATTACATTTAATTTTGTCAGTGTAGAACAATTAATGATGGACCAAAATACATTGGATTTTTTACAAGAAAGAAATATTAAATACAATACATATACTTCTATAAATGATGTTATTGAAACAACCGATATTTTATATATGACTCGTATACAAACCGAAAGACTACAAGGCGAAGAAATAAATAATGAATATATAGAAAAAAATTTATATCTAACCCAGGAAATTCTAACCAATGCTAAACAAAACCTGGTGATTATGCATCCATTACCCCGAAATGAAGAAATAAATACCACTATAGATAATGATCCACGAGCAGCATACTTTAGACAAATGGAGAATGGATTATATGTTAGAATGGCATTAATACTATTATTATTGAAATAAATAGAAATAGAAATATAAATAGAAAAAAAAACAAGGGTTTTTATAAATTTATTATTTTTTTTTGATTTTGTGGGATTTTTTATTTTTTTTTGATTTTTTGATTTTTTGATTTTTGTTGCGTGACTACAAGAATTCTAACTTCGGTTTGCTAATTGTCTTAGTGTAGTCTTGAACAAAGCTCCAAGCACTCTTTTGAATGAGCCAGAACCCGAAGTTGTGGTTCACCTTGATTTCCTTGTTTTGTTGTTCAAGGTGTTGCTTGGCAAGCTTTCCATGTTCTGTCAAAGCTCCAAGATGAATGAATGCCTTGTAGTGTTCTGGGTTCTTGCGACCATTGCGTTCGCTTTCTTTGCGATAAACAAGTTGAATCTTGAGAACTGGTCCAAAAGCGAGAGCCGCAAACTCTTCTTTGATAAAGTCTTCGGTTGTATTGATATGAACCCAAGGAATTACCACCGAAAGTTCAGTGCCTTGAGGAACAGGGGAAGTCTTAGAAGAAGCCATTATGTTTAGTTTTCGTAAGGGTTTGTTGGTTTGTTTGTTTGTTTGTTGTTGAATATACTACTTATTATTTAATAATAATGAAATCAATTTTTTTTCAAATGTCTACAACTTGTAGAAAATTGAAAACTTATTTAAAACTATAAAATCTTATTAGTGTATAAAATAAAAAATGCAAATCTTCGTAAAGACACTAACCGGAAAAACTATCACACTTGAAGTAGAATCGTCCGATTCAATCGAAAATATTAAAGCTAAAATCCAAGATAAAGAAGGTATCCCACCAGAACAACAAAGACTTATTTTTGCGGGAAAACAATTGGAAGATGGACGAACACTACAAGACTATAACATTCAAAAAGAAAGCACACTACATCTTGTACTCCGTCTTCGTGGTGGAAATAAAATTGAATAATAGTAATTAATTTTATTGTGATTAATAATAAATATTTTATTGTGATTACGTAATCATAATCCAGCATAATCCTATCATGAATTGTCACGCGTGTGAACTACTAGAAAAAGGGATTGGTGGGTTCAATCAAATGGAACATTATGGCTATTGTATGCCTTCTGGTTCTTATAATTTCCATGAATGTAATCATAATAATTATATGATTTGTGATTATGGTATTCCATGCTATGAAATCCCAAAAAGGGAAATGGAGTGGTTATTAAGAAGCCATAAACTTAACAAAAATACAAGTATCCATATGCGAGAACTAAAATGTACGCGTAATTATTTATATGGATTCTTATTGAAAGAAGAAGCAAATAGTAGCGATGAATTTAATCTTGTATATGCGTGTGAAATCATCGCGGATATTTTCATAGGATTAATATACAATAAAACAAAAAAGGAATATTATTTTAGAAAAATAACAACTAAACTAGTTAATGCTGCCCCATTTAGTGCCAATAATAAATTTAAAATACTAAGTAATAAATTTAAGGCTCCAGGACAATTCTGGAACTCACTTACGCTTTAATTTTTTTGTTTTCTTTTTTGGTTTCGTTTTAGTTTTAGTTGGATTGGTCTCACCTATGCGCCGATCACGCAATCGGATTTCCGTATATCCGGATTTTTTCGAAGTATTTAGCGTACATAGTTCCGGATATTCTTTTGTTAAATATACGGCACTATCGTGGATTCTTTGTTTAGTTCTTTCAACTTGCATACCTCCCGGTTCTTTATAGCATTGTGTGCGACAGGTAATATTATTGAAACGAAGCACACCATTATCTTTCAAGTAGTATTTGATGGACCTTTCGTAGTCTTCTTTATCGTCAATGGTGCGTATTTCCGCTTCTTTGTTATTCACTACACCCGTCATAAATCCAATAATATAAACTAGATTAGTGGAAGTATAGTCATTGACATTACGTGTTGTTGGTTTCATAAAATATGGGTTTTCTACAGGATATACCCCCCAATTATCCATTTTTCTCTTTTGTGCTTCATCGAATGCTTTCAAAATGAAACGATTTAGATCTTTCATAGGACTAAGTTTATTGTGTTTTTTATCACTCGGGTCAATAGTATTAAAATTCTGGTATATATGTGAAATATCGTCATCAATATAAAAGATGCGCTGTTTTTCTGGGAAATAGTTTGCCATAAAATTTCGGATGTTTCTGATACCAGGTTCTCCAACGATTAGTTTAGGTTGATAATCGCGGTCGAGAGCATCTCGATATAATTTCTTTTGTTCTTCGTCTGCTACAAACACATATATTTTCTTTGGGTCGATTCCACTTTCTTTTAATACGCGAAGTGTTTTATTTTTCAAGGTGTTAACTCTTTTATAAGAAGGAATAGCAACGATGTATTCATTTCTTTTCATATATAATAATAAAATAAAAAAAAATGTTATATTAATGATATTATTTTGAAATATTTTTTGAGATTCGTTTCTATATTTTTCAGATTCACCATTAGCCCAATTCGGTTTGTTTTTGATTATTATACAGTTCGGTTAATTACACTAGAGTAACATATTACTAATCTCCATTTAAATAATTAGAGTTATCTGGTTTTGGTAATCCACCTTTTATATGTTTAATATATTTCAATTGTAGAGGATAAATGATTTGACCTAAAATACGATTCCAACTAATGGGGTACGAGGTTTTATTATTTTTAATTTTTTTTGCCTTTTTTTCCCAATTCGGACAAACTTTTCCATTAGAAGATTCACGAGGAAAATTTGCGGGATATTTTTTTAATAATGGGTAATAATAGTCTAATCGTTTATTTAAATTATTATACCATTCATTAGTTAAATGTGTGTTTTTTTTATATATGAAATAACTCACACCTATGAAATTTTCATGATTGTCACGTAGTTTTTGGTTTTGATCTTTATTATATTCTTGTGGAAAAGCTATACCAAAATTAGTTTTACCCTTTAATCCTATAGCATAAATATTATTGTTATTATATAATCTTTCAAAGTGTCTAGACCAATCACCCGAGCATTTTTTTAAATCGCTATATCCACCACCATAATGATGCATCAAATAACACCTAAAATAATCGGCTTTATGTATAGATGACAAATATTTAAAGGACTTATGTAACGGATGGTTTTTTAATATATAATTGTTAATATTTTTAGGTGTAATTAAAACTACATTACAACCACTTTTTTCTTTTAATGAATTCAAAGCATCTAATCTATTTTTAGACATTTTATTTTCTCCCATCCATAAAGTGTAAATCTTTTTTTTTGAATTAACCAAAAAAAAATCCTTTGTATATAGTTTTAATAATAAAAATAATAAAATTAATAATAGTAATAAAAAAAGCTTCATATATTTATATTATAATTTTTTATAATTGTATAACTTGAAATCCTTATCATAAACTTGGTTTATAAGTTTTATTGATTTGTCATCTAAATCTGTATAAGATAATTTAACATTTTTTGTTTGGTTTTCGCTAGATAATTTCATTTGTTGTAAATTATTTTTTTTCATCAATGAATCAAAATCTTTTTCTAAATTTTCAAAACGTAATAAATTATCGCATTTAACATTATCATGAGTAAACTTATGTTGTGGCAATATATGACAACCATTCCAATACATATTGTCTTTAAAAATACTTAATTTATCATTAATAAATTTATTTAACCCTTCTTTTGAAGATTTATTGCCATGAGCGTATTTATATGCGCTAACTATTTTTGTATATGGATTACGAATTACACAAAAAGTTTTATCGTCATTTTTTAAGAAACCTGGTCCTAAATCACCATAATTCCTATGCCACGGATAACATCTATTGTTATTAGGTTCCTTTTTATTATAAACATTAATCCAAGGATTTTTATTTTTAAAAATATTTTCATTTTTTTTATGGTCGTGTTTTGTCCATTCTTTGAATCCCCATTGAACATTGTGTTTCAATCCGGCATTTTCTATTGAAGTGCCTGCGTTTTTAGGTATATGAATAAATTTCAACATAAAACGTTCATTTATTGAACCAAAAAAAGATATTAATATTAATATTAATAAGATATTTATAAGATATATCATATAATAAATTAATATTTTTTATATAAAAACATGAATATTCCGAAACT
>Ga0257127_1002963_pt1 | contig 9940 bp, 10 predicted proteins | sample SI060_135mmetaG_FD_190152 | JGI IMG/M metagenome (GOLD analysis project Ga0257127, IMG submission 190152) | Marine microbial communities from Saanich Inlet, British Columbia, Canada - SI060_135m | ecosystem: Environmental > Aquatic > Marine > Inlet | place: Canada: British Columbia | collected...
TTTTACTTCTTTTTCTTCATGTTCTTTTAAACAACACTTTTTAAATTTCACACCTGAATCACAATAGCACATATTATTTCTACCATAACTATTTTCTAAACTTACAATCTCATAAAGAAAATTATAATCAGCTAATATTTCTTTATGTTTATTCTCAATTTGCTCTAGATCATTAGTTTCAACCTTTTCCATTTGGTTCTCCATTTATTTTTTAATTAACCACCAATCTTCTTGATCAATACTTATTCTACCACTAGGAACTCTATATAATCTCCATTCTTCATCCCAATCATGTATATGATTAGCTTTTTCAAATGGAAAACTATATAAATCATGATTTCTACCTTTGTTAAATTCTAATACACTATCTCGTATTTCTATCTTTTGAAAATCATGTCCTGCAAGTATGCCGCCATCTTTAACTTTAGGGTAGTAATTTTCAATATCCATTTTAACATAACCACCAGCATGATTACCATCTATATAAACAAAATCTAAATCATTAGGTATATCATTTACAGCATCATTAGATTTTTTTCTAATCCATGTAATTCTACCTTCATAATCTTTAAGTAGTTCTTTAGCAGAAGCTTCATTTTCATCCATATTAGGACAACCACTAATTTCAGTTATATTATATTCCTCATATTCAACATAAGGATCAACTAAATATAGCATTTTAATAGGTAAATTCTGTAACATGCCTAAAGCACTTTCACCTTTACAAACCCCTATTTCTACACCAACTAAATCATTACCTAAAGTTTTAAAACCATTTACTGATTCTCTCAATTTAATACTCCTAAACTACTAATAATATCTTTATACTCTGGAACTTCCAAAAACGTAATAATTTTTGATCTATCTTCAGCCAAATGCCTATCTTTCCAATGGTGATTATATAACATAATCACAACAGTATCTATGTTACCAGCATAATGAGCTACCATATAAGGCCATGATGCTATAGACACAATACCTTTACTATTTTGTATTAAAGGTACACAATTTAAAAAATTATCCTTATCATTATATGCTGAAATAACATTTTTATTATCCCACTCAATATATTCATCTTCTCCACCTATTACTATAGGAGTACCATCATGTAATACGATATAATCAAACAATTTACACCACCAATCTTCTTTTGGTGATCTGACATACTTCTCATGTTCTGAATGTTGATTACCACCTAAAGTATATGGGTAAACAATAATAGGATTCTTAACACCTTCCAGTATTCCATTAGCCCATTCTATATCCACCTTACCATGAGGAAAGTTATAATTAGGATCGACAGGATAAGGTAGAGGTGAATTATCAGGTCTCCAATCTATTACATTTTTATATTTAGTATTTCCTGGCATCCTACCATAATATACTTTATCTACTATTGGAGACATTTCTATAAAATCAAGAACCATATACCTAACATTAACAAAAGTAGATAAAACATAAACATCAGCTTTATTTACTCTTTCAGCACATAATAATGATTGTAGTCTAGCCATATACGTAACATAGTCACCAAACCCTGCTGATGTAATCAGAGCAATTTTATCATCCATATAAATTAATATCCTTATTCTTTAAATTTATAACATTTTTAGCTTCAACAACACTATTAAAAAGACCTAAATGTTCTCTTTTACCATTAATTATTACCCTAGCTTGCCAATTATTTGATTTTTTACACCAAGTAACACCTTTAATACCTGATTTACTTCTACTTTTAACTAATAATTCTACACTATTTATTTCTTTTTGTAATTCTTTATTTACTTTTCTTATACCATCTGAATAAAATTCTTTATGATATTTCTTAGCAGCTTTAGTGTAAGCATCTTTTGCTTCTAATTTATTAGCAAAAGCACCTAAATGTCTAGTAGTATTATTTACACGAATATTAGCTATGTATTTATTCTTACTCTTATCAAAACTCACTCCTTTTATACCAGAAGTATTGTGTTTAGGAATAATTATATTACAATTATTTTGTGATCTAGTACAAATTCTTAAATTTTCTTTTCTATTATCTAATCCATTACCATTTATATGATCAATTAACATATTATCTGGTGGATTCATGATTTGTCTGTGCATTAATATAGTAGTTTTATTTAGCTCCTTTTTAACTTTTCTACGAGCATAACAAGTATTAATACTTTTATTAGTATACCAATTATACTTATTTAATTCTACATAATCCTCATCATCTACTATAGCTACTTTATTTTGTGTTAGTTGTATTTTCTTCATTATTCATTATTTCTTTAAGTTCATCACGTGGTAACAAAGGTGACATGTCCTCAATACCATGACCAAATACTAATTTAGGTAGTATTTGTTCATCAGGTTTTACATTTACATTACACAAAATGTATCCATCATAGTTTAACACATATCTAATAGTTTCATTTAAATCACTATGATCATTTATATCTATAGTTGGTACACCATATGCTTGTGCTATTCCTTTTATATTTGGAAATCCTAAACCACTATTTTTATCTACACCAACATAATTACTATTCATCCACGTATCTTGAGTTTGTCTGATTATACCATAACCTTTATTATTAATCAAGAATATTTTAACTGGTAAGTTATTATACACTATAGTTTCTAACTCTTGTATATTCATACACATACCACCATCACCTGTAATACATACAATTCTTTCTCCAAATGCTGCAAATTGAGCACCGATGCTGGCAGGTAGCGAATAACCCATAGGCGAATGGTTAAATGCACTAAATAATTTTTGGTTATTTCTTATTTTATAAGATTGCATTGTCCACGTTAATGTTGCACCAGCATCGGTGATTATAATATCATTCTCATTAGTTTCTTTAGATAGCTCATTCATAAATACATAAGGATTTACACTATCTTCTTGATTGTAATACTCTGGTAGACATATAGGATATTTTTCTTTCCACTCAACTATCCTGTTTTTCCAGACAGTTATATCTTTTAAGTCTATAGCAAATCCATTAAGTTTAGTTAAAAACATATCTAGATCACAACATATTTTTAAATCTATATTTACACCATCATCTTTATAAAGTTCATTGTTGTCTATGTTTATGACTATCTTCTTAGCATTTGGTGCAAACTTAGATGGGTCACTACCTGTTTGGTGTGTATCTAATCTTGAACCAAAACTAATAATTAAATCTGCATTTTGTACTGCAAAATTACCATATCTATTAGATGATATACCAAAGTTACCTATTAAATTGTCATTATCTTCTGTAAATAAGTCTATAGTTGACCATGTAGTAACAAAAGGTAGACTAGAGAAATTAAGGAAATCTTTCATTTTCTCCTCTACATTACCTATTTTTACACCACCACCAACTATAACAACAGGTCTTTTTGCCCTCTCTATTGAATTTATAGTTTCTGTGATCTGATTATCAATCAAATAATGATTATCAAATTTAGGTACAGGTACAAAAGGTTCTAATTGTTTAGGATCTATTTCTATTCTCTGAATATCATCTGGTATGTCTAATAAAACTGGACCTTTATTACCTTCATAAGCCATATAAATTAACTTTTCTAATTCATACTTAATTTTATTAGGATCTTTAAGTAAGACAGCATATTTAGTTATAGGTTTAACTATATCTACAACATCCATCTCTTGAAATCCAAACTGTTTTACTTTTCTACCATTTTTAAGATGATTAAGTGGTGGTGCTCCTGATATGTATAATACTGGAATTGAATCAAAATGTGCTGATGCTATACCTTGCATCATATTAATCATTCCTGGACCTGAAGTAGCTAAAGCAACACCTAAACCATTTTCTTTTACTCTAGAATATGCTTCTGCTGCTATAGAAGCACCTTGCTCATTTTGACAAGGTATGTTCTTTATGCTATAACATTTATCTATACTATCAAGTAATGTTATAACACAACCTCCAGTGATACTAAAAACATGATTTGTATAATTGGATAAAAATTTACATATGTAATCACTTAGTTTCATAATACATACCCCATTTTCTGGATTGCATCCTTAATGTTCTCTGTAGAATTATTAGAATAAGACATTCTTACATAACCTTCACAATGTTCACCAAATATGTTTCCCGAACACAAAGCTACATTTGCACTGTTAATCATATGTTCTGCAAAACTATCACTACTAAAACCAGTTTCTTTAATATTAGGAAATACATAAAAACTACCTTCTGGTTTTAAACATGTTACACCTTCTAAACTATTCAATCCTTCTACTAAAACATCTCTACGCTTCCTAAACTCTGTAACCATGTCTAGAACAGGTATTTGACTACCTATTAATGCTTCAATACCTGCCACCTGTATAAAAGGGCTTACACAGGAACTTGTAGTTTCTAGTAACAATCCCATCTTTTCTATAACTTCTTTTGGACCTGTACATACACCTAATCTCCAACCTGTCATAGCATAAGACTTACTAAACCCATTCACTACTATAGTTCTTTCTTTACAATGATCATATACACTTGGTGAATAATGTCTAGCATTATATGTCATTCTAGCATATATCTCATCACTTAATAAATACACATCATACTCTTCTGCTATCTTATACATAGAACTAACTTCATATTTAGTCATAACAGAACCAGTAGGATTAGATGGACTATTCATAATAATCAATCTAGTTTTATGTGTGATTGCTTCTTTAACATCTTCTGGATTCAACCTAAAATTGTTTTCTTCTCTTAATGGTATCCTTACTATCTTAGCACCAATGAATTTAAGAATAGAAAAGTATGATACAAAACCAGGATCTGGAACTATTACCTCATCTCCAGGATTTACAGTACAAGCTATTGCATAGTATAATTGTATATTTGCACCTGCTGTAACTAATAGTTGATTTAAATCTGGTTTGAATCCCCTAGATTTTAAAGTAACATTTGATGCTACTTTTTTCAACTCATTAATACCAGATGATGGTGCATAATGAGTATTATTACCTAGTATACTTGCAGATGCTTTGTAAGATATGTTACTAGGTGTGTCAAAGTCAGGATCTCCTAACTCAAAATGAAATATCCTTCTACCTTTTTTCTCTAATTCTTTAGCTGTAGAAAGAATTTGGAACATCTTCTGACCTTCTAGGTTATGTGATGCGTTTGATAGACTTTTCATAGTGTCTTATAATTTAGTACGTGTATATTTAAATAAAGTTGATGCCTTGTGGTTTATTCTTATATTCATCAATAAACATGTTACAAGCATCTTGTCTACATTGGCCTTTACAATCTTCACCAACTTTAAAATCAGTTTCAAGATGTTTTATTATATCCCAATAATGATCACTATTTAGTATTTCCTCTAATGTATTATCATGTATATTACCAAAACACATATCTTGTCTTTGTCCACCAAAGAAATAACCACAAGGATACAAACCACCATCACCAGATATCTCTGAAATTAAAGGTATTGATAAACATTTGTCATAAGGTTTATCACCTTGTAATTCCATAATATTCCACTTAGGAATTATGTCGGTTTCATCTGTAGTTAAATCTTCTGCTTCTTTTAATACCTTAATAACATTTTCATCACTATACATCTTTGGATCAAATTCAACCATTCCAGAATCGCCACCAATATCAGGTTGACTAAACTGTTTAATAACTAAATAATCAACACCTGAACTTATAGCAAACTTAGCCAAAGGTACTACTTCTTCTAACATAGTAGTAGGATCAAATACCATTTGAATTCCTATATCACATTTAGAACCAATCTGTTTTTTTAATTTTACTAAATCTCTAACATTTTTAAATACAACATCTCTTTTATTAGATTTATGTATACTTCTATAACCCTTTTCTGTATAAGCACTTATGTTAAAACGCATCCACTCACAAGAATCAAGTGTTATCTTTTGTTTAAAATAGTTGTCTAATAATATACCATTAGTAGACATAGCCATACTTAAACCTTCTTGCTTACCTATAGATAAAGCATCAAAACAATCTGGATTCATAGTGGGTTCACCATCACCAATAAAACCTAAAGATTTTACACCTATTTTAGCAGCAGATTTGACAAGGTTATCTATTAATGCTTCTCTCTGTATAACAGCACCATTTAAATCCTGAAACTTAGCATAGCAATATTGACATAACATATTACATCTCTTTGTAAGACCTACATCTATATGTACTGGTACAATCCTTTTACCTTTATCATAATAATCTATTACTCTATCCATATGATAAAGTAACTTTGTACTGTCGTGCATTCTCTTTACGTCTTTAGTTTTCTTCAAGTGTACTTATTTTCCTTTACTATAGAATAAAATTCACCGAAATATTGTTTTGCAGCTTTAATATAAGCTTCTTTAGCTTCAATAATATCTTTAAAATAACCAATATGTTTTTGTTTTCCACATACTTTAATTCTAGTATGCCATTTATTATAATGTTTACACCAGTAAACACCTTTATAACCAGATGTATTACTTTTATATAATTTACTATTCCATAAATTCTGATAATTAGTACAAATTCTTAAATTTTCTTTTCTGTTATCAAGACCATTTTTATTAATATGATCTACATACATATTAATTTTAGGATTCATAATCATTCTGTGCATATAAATAAAATTATATTTAATGGTAGCATTTCTTTTGGCATAAAATGTATTACCTTTATTAAGAATATGCCAATTCAATTTATTTAATCTATTATAATCTTCATCATCTACTAAAGTATATTTATTTTGTGTTAATTCTATTTTCTTCATTAACATTCTCTATAAGTTTTATTTTTCTGTTGATGTACCATTGAGCCTTTTGCAAATCCTGTAAAATATCATCATTTTTAATACCTGACCTACATATGTATTTTACTACGTTACCTAAATGGAAACCTAATTTTTGATCTTCTACAAAATCTATTACTTCAATTTTGCCAGATGTGTAGTGTTTGGGGTGGTTTATATTGCTCATTAGCTTGAACTAAGTCAACCACATACGATTTAAACCTTGTGTAAAGCTCATTAAGGTAACCAAATATCAAAAAGTGGTATTGACTAATTTAAATAATAAAATTCACTTGACATTGATACAAATTTTTTCTAATTTTTCAACAACCTAATTATATCAAATATCATTCAAAACCACAAACATATTTTTGAATAACAAAATTCACTTGACATTAATCATCATGTTCTTGCTTATCTAATTTTCTTTGTAGCTTCATAGCTTTTATAACATTAGGTTCTGACTTAGACAATTCTTTATCTAATTTTTGTTGTATGTCTTTTCTTAGAATAACTTTACTATCTATTTTAATACCTGTTGTTTTATTACCTCTCCATCTGTCTCTATCTTCACGTTCTTTAGGTAGTTTATATGAATCAATATCTTCATAATCTAAACCTAAAAATTGTGGACATTTTAATAACAAATCATCAAACTGTTTATAAGCCCACTGATCTAAATTTAAATTTCTTGGTTTAAATTTATATCTTGTATCAGGATATGAAACAGATACTTTACCATCTTTATGATACCAAACTCTACACAACCCCATAAACGACCTCCTTTACTGATCCCCTATTAAAATAACACTAACGTCAGCAACGTCAAGGGGGTTACTCTGGTTAGAGTCTACACCCTTTATTATTATACTTCCTGCTGCCTTGCTGGAATACGTCATGAGCACTCTCTGTACAGCAGTATCGAATCCGCCAGTAATAACAGCAGCATAGTTCGCATTTGCAAAATCAGTATCGATTGTCAATGTCCATATACCAACTCCTCCATCAGTTATTGTTCCAGAAAAGTTAAAGCTATCATTATAAGCAGGAGTTCCGGTACCATCAAATGAGGCCCATGCTTTAGCCAACTGTTGATTACTGAAACTAACAGAAGATGGAGACGGATCTGTATGTGGTTTTAAAGTTATTTCATTAGTACTTATGGCTACAGCTACTAATTGCCTATCTGTAGGTTGAGTTGTACTTATTAAACCAGGTGTAGAAGATGACAAATATAATTTATCTCCAGGTGTCCAACTCCAACCATAATCTTGTACCCAACCATCATATTGTGTATAAACACTAGCATCTTTATTGTAGTCATCATTAGCCATACCAGAAAATACAGAAGATGCTTGTGATACTGTTACACCTGCTAAAGCTAATTGTACTAAACCTGAAGAATCGACATAAACAACTTCATTTTTTGAGATAGTTAAACCTGCCACACCTCTAAATGTTAAACCTTTATCAATTATAGCTAAATTCTCATTCATAGGAGCATCCCAATTATCAACTCCTTGCCCTATAGTTTCTATATTACTATGTTTTAAAAATGACATATTATTCCTCTTTATAAAATTATAACTTCTTTATCTGTTGATTTAATAGATCTACCATAAGCACCTCTAGAAAATACTTTGAACTCAACATTTTTAACTAATGATCCATTATCAGATATGTTATCTGCTTCAGAATAAGTATACTGAGTATGTGTTACACCTAAAGATGTAGTTCTAACTAACACATCACTAACATAATTATCTATAATAACATCAATATTTTCCTCACCTAATGGAGTACCTTCTTTAACTGCAAAACCGTAACCCTGTCTACCATATCCAGTTTGTTTATTAACCAATCTCCAAGTAATAGTAGGTGAATTAGTACCAGTAGTTATTGCACTTCTTTTATTAACACCATTTTCAACTAATTGAACTGAACTAGGTGGATGTGGTCTAAAAGATCTACCTAAAACTTTATGAGATATAGCATCAACATCTGAAATATCTACACTATTATTAAATATATTAATAGGAACAGCTTTAAAAAATAATGTTGTACCTATTTTACCTTTCTGTATAGTAAAGTTGTCTATAGTACTTAATTGGTATACAGTAGAACCAGCAGCATGAGATGTTGTAGGTGTACCATGTCTACCCCTTATAAAATTACCTAACTCATATGTGTTAGCATCTTTTAAAGTTACATCTTGAACTAACATGTATTCATCATCTATAATTAAAGAATTAATACCAGAAAACATTTGGTTTCTTGTAGAACCTGTAAATGCAGAACCAGACAAACCAGATATATCTACATCTATTGTTTGATTATCTAACCAAAAATCAGTATCCATTTCCTCAGTTATGAAACCAACTGGTGGATTATGTCTACTCTCTAATAACAGTTCATAACTTGTACCACCATCAGTACTCCAATATAAATCAACACCTACAGTGTCAGAATTTGTTTTAGCATATAACAATGCCATTTCAAGAACACCAGTTTTAGTTAATAATTCAAATGGTGTTTCTCTTACATCAAAGGCTACCACATTAGATAAACCTGCTGTTATAGATTTATCGGGTAAAATTGATGTAGGCGGAACAGAATACGTAACAGGATCAAATATATAAGTTGGTTCTTCTTTACACAATACATCTAAATTAAATTCCTCAGTCTCAGCTATATTAACAACTCTTGATCTAGTACTTCTTAAATTAGCTTCATCAAAATCTAATGTAACTACATCACCAACCTCTAAATCTAAATTCTCTTGACCCAATGAGAAAGCAACCATCCTCCTACTAAACAAAGAACTCCTTAACATATTACTACCAATATTCTTAACAACATCTCTGTCAACAAATCCTGGTAATGATAATGTACTTTTATGTATACCTCTCAGTTCTTGATCTGCTAAATCTTCTACAAGTACAGGCCTAGATGAATATTCCTTAACTGGATCTGTAAACTCTACATGAATTCTATTAATTCTTTCTGAGTTACCTGACTCAGATACATTAATAACTTTACCACCACCCAACACATCAGTTGAAGTAATTGTTTTTGTAGATGCATTATTTTTACCTACTATAAGTTTAATACCAGCACCTGAAAATATAGGAGATATCCAACCATG
>Ga0257127_1002968_pt1 | contig 9928 bp, 7 predicted proteins | sample SI060_135mmetaG_FD_190152 | JGI IMG/M metagenome (GOLD analysis project Ga0257127, IMG submission 190152) | Marine microbial communities from Saanich Inlet, British Columbia, Canada - SI060_135m | ecosystem: Environmental > Aquatic > Marine > Inlet | place: Canada: British Columbia | collected...
ACTCATATTAGCACTTGTTGCAGTCAAAGGTCCAGTTTTTTCTAAAAGGCTTTTCGCATTTTTATCAGCTAAGAATCTAATTGCTACTTTATGTCCCCCTAAACGTGAATCAAGTGGTTTAATTGCTTTCAGTATTATAGTTAGAGAACCATCAGGAAAATATTGTAAGATGTCTATTACGTCATTAGGAACTTCAACTATCGATCTGGCTTGACTAATATTCGCAACTCCGATACTCAGAGGCAAAGAACTATCTCTATTTTTGATTTTATATAAATTATCTAATGCTTTTGAATCAAGAATACATCCTAATGCAGGTTGTGTTGTTGTGGGATAAACTATACAATTACCTGATAAAACATGTTTTATCATTTCTTCCATAGGTTCACCTATTTGATGTGTTTACGATTAAATGGCGGTAATGAGTATGCCTTTACAACGATACTATTGACTTTTAAATCGATATTTGATTGATGTGTATGCCGGTGTGAAATACTGGCTAAATCATATATTCCCTTATACCATCCAATTACTGGAATAAGATATATTAACTTATTTTTCACTCTTTTATCCCACATTTCACTTGTCATTTCAGAACCGTCATCAGCAACAATTGCTAATCCAAATAACTTCTGCCCCAAAGATCTAGATAGGTAAATTCCTGAATATCTCCAATACAGCCAATGGCTACCAAAAATAACAAAAGCCATCATAATAGAATAATGGATATCAGTCGAAAGCCACATACTAATATTCCATGCATAGTAAATTTTTCCCTTAGTGATAAATAAAAGAATTGTTGTTATCACTACTACATCCAATACGAATGCTGCTAACCTATCAACTCTTGATGCTAATATGGTTCCTTCTGGTACGCTCCAATGACCTTCTTTCTGTGAAACTATGGCTTTCGCTAAATTTCCATTACCTGAATTTAGTGATATTGGGTTTTCATGATTGCTCATAACACGTCTCCTATTGATGCCAAGGTGTCCTCATCCTCAATGTTATGCATTATAGATTTCAACAAATTTAAAGAAATTATAGTATCATAATCCCGCGATAATTATACGCAATGTTTCAGCGACGGTGAGTGTTAGGGGGGGAGTGGTAGTATGTGGGACCGGTTTAAAAATTGGAAAAAAGACAATACTAGTGAAACAGTATGCCCCTTATGTCAACACAAAAACCCTAAGAAAGCAGAAACATGTAAATCCTGCTCTTATCAATTGAATAAACCTAGTCACGAACAGATATCTAGTATTGAAGAATCTGAAAAAAATTCATTATTTGATCAACTAATGGATGAATTTGATATTGAGAAAGAAGATGAAATAATAGATTGGTCCAAAGCTACATTCAAAATGGATGATGTTACAGTAGATGTAAATCAATATACCGAAGAAGAAGAAGTATTCTTGAGTAGCAAGCCAAGTTTTGCCATGACAAAAGGTACTATTGAAATGCCCAAACAACATGAACAACAAGAAGATTATCAATTAAGTCCTGATGATGCTCCATCAATACCTGTCAAGTTCGAAATTCCTGTAGAACAACCTGAGATAATTGAAGAAGTTGAGTATACACCAGTTGAACTAATTAAACCAACTTCTGGAACTCCAGATAATGTACAGATAATATCTGCCGATCAAATAACTGAAGAAATTAGTGAAATTACAATTCTTGATGCTGCAGATTTTGATGGAGATGGCGACGTTGATGAATATGAAGAAGCATTCTTTAATGATGAGAATAATGAGGAGGTGGAAATAGTTGATGAGATAGATTCAGATAACAATTTTTCTATCATTCCATCCGCACCATTGGACCTACCTCCATTTATAAAATCTGAAAATATTCTTATAGAAAAAGAAGATAATAATGTTGAAGATGAAATAATTACACTACCTTCAGCACCAGTAATTTCATCAATTAATGAAAATCCAATATCTTCTAATAAAGTAGATAATAAAATATCATATTGGCCTTGGATGCAACAAGATGAGTGGATGTTTTCAGAACTTAAAGACCAGGTTTTATCAGCAATGAGGGCAGCTATAGATAAAAATATTGCACAAGCCACCGTTATAATTGATGACGTAGGACCTCATTTAGGTAATCAAACCAATTTAATGTATCCAATAGGTAAACTTTTAGATACCATAGGAAGAAGAAATGCTGTAGATAAAATGATAACTCTTGCCTCTAAAAATCTACCTAATGATCCAAACGTAATACAAGCAAAACAAAAGTTACGGCCATAATATACAAATTTCTACATAGATATGATGTACATCGACACAGCCGTCTTAATCAGTATGCCTAGAACTACATCTTCAATAAGGGTAAACGATAATTTAATTTTACGACCTGCAACACAAGAATATCTTTCAGACTTGATAGAAGCATTCGAAGAAACATGGCCAGAAGTCAGTTGGGCTATGCCATGGATAGTATCTGAAAAACCATTATATTCACAGATTTCTAATTTTATTAATGAAACAGAAGAAAAAGGTAGAAAAGGTATCTTACATCATTGGGTCATCATACGTGCGTGGGATAATTTTGTTCTTGGATTAATAGGATTTGATCGCATTACTCGCTCAGATAAGGCCGTTTGGAATCTTGGCTACTGGGTTCGTAGCTCAGAACAACAACGCGGAATTGCAAGAATGTCCGTTGATGCAGCATTAGATTGGATTAAAGAAAAAAAACCGGTTTTTATAGAATTAAAAGTCGACCCAAATAATATTCCAGGTAGAAGTACAGTTTTTCGAATAGTAAATGATTGGAATGGTAAACGACATATTGAGGGAGACGCAGCAATAACTATTTCTGGATTACGAACCATGCATGAATGTTATTTAGTTGAGATATAATTACTATTTGTATAGGTAATTAATCTAACAGTTGAAATCTAAGATTCCACCCGAGACAAATAATAAGTTCCCGAAGGTGATACATTGTCAAGTTTCAGACCACATCAAAATTTACCAGATGAGGACTCAGAAGAAACTGATGAATGGCTAGAATCACTTCGTTCAGTTGTAGATAATCACGGGCTAGAACGTGCAAGAATGTTATTACATGAATTAATGATAGAGGCGAAATATCTATCCATACCAATTAATCGAGTATCTAGAACTCCTTATCTAAATACAATTCAATTAAATCAACAACTACCGTATCCTGGGGATTTAAAATCTGAAAATAAAATTCAAAATCTAATATTATGGAATGCCGCATTAATAGTTTCGGATGCAAATAGGAGAATAGATGGAATAGGAGGGCACATATCCTCATACTCATCGAGCGCAACTCTTTATGAAGTAGGTTTCAATCATATATTTAGAGGTAAAGAAAATAATGGAATTGGCGACGCGTTGTATATTCAAGGCCATTGCAGCCCAGGAATATATGCTAGAGCATTTTTAGAAGGAAGAATTTCAAAAGAACAACTAACTAATTTTCGACAAGAAGCATTTAAAGATGGATTATCATCTTATCCTCATCCAAGGCTAATGAAAGATTTCTGGGAATATCCTACTGTTTCTATGGGTCTAGGGCCTTTAGCTGCTGTAATGCAAGCCAGATTTTGGAAATATCTGCATATGAGGGGCCTAGCCGACACATCCGAAAGTCGAGTATTTGCATTTTTAGGCGATGGCGAAATGGATGAGCCGGAATCTATTGCATCTATAGCAGTCGCAGGAAGGGAAAATCTAGATAATTTAATAGTAATAATAAATTGTAATTTACAGAGATTAGACGGGCCAGTTAGAGGAAATTCAAAAGTTATCCAAGAATTCGAAGGCCTTTACAGAGGGGCAGGTTGGACTGTAATCAAAGTACTATGGAGTTCAGGTTGGGATCGTCTAATGATGGCAGAATCCAAGGGAATTGTATTGGCAAGAATGGAAGAAATAAATGATGGAGATTGGCAGAGAATGAGTACGTTGGAACCTGCTTTATTCCGTTCAGAGTTCTTTTCGAGTAATGCGGCTTTAGAGGAAATCGGTAAATCTCTTTCAGATAATGAAATATTAGGTTTAACAAGAGGCGGACATGATCCAATCAAGGTATACTCTGCATTCAAAGCTGCTGAATCAGCAGAAGGACCCGCAGTTATACTTGCTCACACTGTCAAAGGCTGGGGAATTGACTCCTTCGAAGGACGAAATTCAACTCACCAAAAGAAAAAAATGAACATTGAAGATTTAAAGTCCTACAGAGATAGGCTAGAAATTTCAGTTAAGGATTCAAATTTAGAAAAAAATCCATTTAGTGATTTCGATTTAGACTCAAAAGAATTTGAATATCTAATAAATCAAAGAGAAAAATTAGGAGGCTTTCTTCCCTCCAGAAAACCATGTAAGATTGAGATAAATTTACCAAATTCAGAAGTATATTCTGATTTTAATAAAGGTACACCAAAAGGACAAAAAGTATCTACTACAATGGCTTTTGTTCGTTTATTAAGGAAAATAATGAAATCTAATGTTGGAGAAAAGATTGTCCCTATAATTCCAGATGAAGGAAGAACATTTGGGATGGATCCACTTTTTAGTGAATTTGGAATATTTTCTAGCCAAGGTCAAAAATATACTCCTGTAGATCATAAAATGTTACTTAACTACAAAGAATCTGAAAGTGGGCAAATATTGGAAGAAGGAATATCCGAAGCTAATGCCATGGCATCTTGGATAGCAAGTGCGACGTCATATTCTCATGCAAATACTCCAACTATGCCATTTTATACATTTTACTCTATGTTCGGATTTCAACGCGTCGCAGACCAAATATGGAGTGCGGCCGATGCTAGGGCACGCGGCTTCTTGATGGGCGCTACAGCAGGCCGTACAACGCTAAATGGTGAAGGATTACAACATCAAGATGGCCATAGCTTACTCATAGCATCCACTGTGCCGTCTTGTAGGGCTTGGGATCCTGCATATGCGTATGAATTAGCCACAATAATAAAACATGGTATGAATGAAATGTGGGGCCAAGAACTAGACGTATTTCATTACATAATGATCTATAATGAAAATCAACAGCAACCTCCAAAACCAGATGGCATAGATAAAAAAATTATCAAAGGAGGTTATAAATTAGTAGAAGGAAAAAATAATGGTAATCCAAGAGTGAGAATACTTGGATCTGGCCCAATATTAAAATATGCTAAACAGGCACATGAAATTCTAAACTCTAAATTTAATATTGATTCTGAACTATGGTCTATTACTTCATACGGCGAGCTACGCAGAGAGGGATTATTAGCATCCCGGAAAAATAGATTAAACCCCCAAGAAAAAACAATTCCCTATGTTAAGAATTGCTTTGGAGATAAAACACCAACTGTAGCGGTCTCAGATCATATATCTGCAGTGCCCGAAATGATTCAGCGATGGGTAGGTGGCCATTTTATTGTTTTAGGGACAGATGGTTACGGTCGCTCAGATACTAGAGAATCTTTACGAGAATTTTTTGAGATTGATACTAATAATATTGTTTTAGGTGCTATTTCAGCATTAGAAAATGATGAAAAATTACCATCTGGTAGTGTAGAAAACGCGATAAAAATTCTAAATATTAAAACTAATATAATAGATAAAACAAAGTGATTTAATGGGTAGATTATTTAATTTTATAAAATATTCTTTTAGATTGATACCAATGATTATCTCAGGATCATATATCACTTACAAAACATTACCTGAAAAATCTAAACAAGATTTACTGGAAGTTGCTAATAATCCACAAGGATGGGGACTTTCAATTGAGAAAGCATGGGACATATCTAAAATTTCAGCAGAACATTTTAAGGATACATCGATGACTTTAGCAAATTTACTCATAGGTCGAAAAATTTCAAAAAATGATAAACTAAAGGCCAAAGAAGATTTAGCGAAATTAAGTATCATAGTTCCACCATTACGGATTTTTATGATCCCCGGAAGCCATATTTTGTTAGGAATTCTTGCTAATGTAACTCCATGGAGGTTGATTCCTGATGAATGGATACCAATCAATGCATTAAAGAAGATACGTGAAGGAGTCCCTGAACATAAATTAGAAGAAGAAAGTACAATAATGAAAAAATTATTACGTAGAAATAAAAAAAATTAAAATTTTCCCCTTCGTACATCTTTTAAAGAGTAATTTTGTTCTAAAACATCCTTTATGGTTACCCAATCAGGTGTAGTGCCATCAATCCATTCGTATCTATGGCCAGGAACCAATCTCCAATCCGAGGGTAGAGAATTTAGTAAATTATCAGCAAACTTTAGACTATTAATCTGTGCATTTGGATCACTACCAGGAAGGTCAACTCTTCCGGAATGTGCAGTAAAAAGCAAATCTCCTGCGTGATAAACACCATGTCCATGAAATGTAAGATGACCAGGTGCGTGTCCAGGTGAATGAGTAATTTTTAAATTTATTTTACCAGCATTCCACTCAATCATACTATCTGGAGGATTATTCCAAGTAGTGGTAAAATCTATTTTATTAAATAACTGATTATTAAATAATGTACTATCTAATAAATCAGGTACTTTGGCTTCTTCATGACCTAAAATAAGTATTTCTGGAAAATTATTTATCATCTCAGAATAACCCCAAGTATGATCGCGATGAGTATGAGTGTAAAGTAAATGAGTAGGTTCCAAACCTATTTTTTTAAGTTCTGAAATCCAAAGATTACTATCAAAAGGATCAATTATTACTGCTATTTTCGCCTCGCGATCTATGAATGCAGTATTCATATTCATAAAATCTCCCATTTGTGTTATCCATACTTCAACTCCATCATCTCTAATATCAATTGCAAACTCGCCTTTTGTCAGCATATTTACTCCGAGCAGACCGTCATGGATAGGTCTAACGGTATATTTAGAAGCGTATACTTCAAATCAGATATAATAGGTCGACTAATATGGAACGAATACTCTATTCTTCCGTCTTTTCTTCCTTAAATTCAGCTTGCTTTTTAATTAAAAGAGGTTTTTAATAGTCTTTTGGACATTAATGGGGGTAATTAGATGGAATATAATATCCAAGAAACAGAAATTCATTGGCAAAAAGAATGGGCTAAGGCTAAAGTTTTTGAAGTCAAATTAGATTCCAAAAAGCCAAAATTTTACTGTTTAGAAATGTTTCCATATCCATCAGGTAATATGCATATGGGCCACGTTAGAAATTACTCTATTGGAGACTCAATGGCTAGATTTCAAAGGCTAATGGGGAAAAATGTACTATATCCAATGGGGTATGACTCGTTTGGAATGCCTGCGGAGAATGCTGCAAAAAAAGAACAAGGACATCCTCACAATGTAACTCATAGAAATATTGCAAGTATTAGAGCCGATCAGGAAAGAATGGGTTATTCATATGACTGGAATCGGTCTTTAACAACCTCAGATGTCGAATATTATCGTTGGAATCAAGAAATTTTTTTAATGCTAAATGAAAAAGGTTTGGTCGAACGTAGATTTGCACCAGTTAATTGGTGCAATGATTGTGATACGGTATTAGCTAATGAGCAGGTAAAGAACAATCGTTGTTGGAGATGTGGTTTAGAAGTCATTCAGAAAGATATGGCACAATGGTTCCTAAGGATGACTGATTATTCTGATCAATTGCTCGATGAACTTGACAATATTGTATTTCCTGAAAATGTAAAATCAATGCAACGCAATTGGATTGGAAGGTCCAAAGGAGTTAATATTGACTTTTCTATCGTTGGTTCTAATTCTATAATAGAAGTCTTTACTACAAGGCCAGATACTATTTTTGGTTCAACATTCGTAACTTTATCTCCCGAACATCCGTTATGTGAAGAAATATGTGAAAATACAGATTGGCACGACGGCTGGGAAAAATTAAGAGATGAATGCTCAAAAATGTCTGAATTTGAGCGTATTAATATGTTAAAAGATAAAAAAGGAGTTTTCTTGGGAGGATATGCAATTAATCCACTCAGTAAAGAAAAAATACCAATTTATGCAGGAAATTTTGTCGTTGCTTCCTATGGTACTGGGGCAGTAATGGCTGTTCCAGGACATGATCAGAGAGATTTTGATTTTGCCAAAAAATATAATCTACCTATTAAAAATGTCCTTGTTGATGAAAACGCCAAAAATCTTGATACGAATTTAGATTCTGCATTTGAAGGATATGGTCCAATGATCAATTCTTCAATTGAACAATTTAATGGCCTAAAAGGCGAAGATGCAAAAAGTGCTATCATATCAGAATTGGAAAAGATAAATTCAGGCAAAGGAACATTCCAATATAGATTGAAAGACTGGCTTCTATCTAGACAGAGATTTTGGGGCACTCCAATACCTATGATACATTGTGAATTATGCGGGGTTGTCCCAGTTGCAAAATCTGATCTTCCTATTGAACTTCCCTTGGATGTAATTTTTAATGAAACTCAAAGCGGTAACCCCTTGGACAATCATCATGATTTTCTCAATGTCAAATGCCCTTCTTGCGGTAAAATGGCTAAGAGGGAAACAGATACAATGGATACATTCTATGATTCTTCATGGTATTTTATGAGATACTGTGATGCTAATAATACCGAATCGCCTTTCAAGAAAGAAACTGTAGATTATTGGATGAAAGATGGTATAGATCTGTACATTGGGGGCATAGAGCATGCGGTTATGCATTTGCTTTATGCAAGATTTTTTACTAAAATTACACGTGATTTAAACATGATTTCTATTGATGAACCCTTTGGTCGATTAGTTTGCCAAGGAATGTTAAATTCTCCAACTCCGTATTGTTCTGAATGTAATGTCGACTACCATGTAGATCTTTTTGATCAGAAATGCCCTTCTTGTAATATTTTATTGACCAGAAGATCAGCAAAAATGAGCAAATCACTTGGCAATACTGTTAGCCCGGGTGAAATGGTAAAAATATATGGAGCTGATACTGTTAGATTATTCATACTATTTGGTGCCAATCCAGAAGCTGGAATGGACTGGTCCGATAGTGTATTAGAAGCAAATCATAGACAAATTAAATCAATTATGGAAGCAATAAATACATCATTATCTATGAAAGATTCTCCTAATAAAATGGATCCTTGGATTATAGCTAAATTAGGCAAAAATATAGAAAATTGGCAAAATGTAATGTCCAATGTAAGTATACGTGAAGGAGTTATGATAAGTCATTTTACAATGCTATCAGATTGGAATTGGTATAGGCGAAGAGGAGGGAATAATTATCAAACTGCTTTACAATTTCTGGAAGGTTGGTTGCCAATGCTAGCACCAATAACACCACATTTGGCTGAAGAGTTCTGGCATAGGATGGGGCATAAAGAATTACTAGCAGAATTTCAATTACCTGATAATATAATACAAATCAATAAAGATATGGTATTAGAATATGAAAATTATTTACATAAGGTAATTGATTCTTCAAGAAATGTCAAAGGACTTGCAAAACGTCATACTGATACAAAAATAACAACCATGGTAATACAAACAGCACCAAAATGGATGTATGATTTATCAAGAGAAGCAATTGTATTACAATCTAAATATTTTGATTTCAACTCTAAAGGAATAGATTATTTGAAATCACTGCCAATTTTTAAAAATGAACAGATTAGAGGTGAAATATTTAAAATATGGACTAATTTAACTGTAGGCAGTAAAAAGAAAAGAGGAAAAATTTTCACATGGTCCGAAGATGATAAAAAACTCATTTTAAATATGTTCGATGAATCAGAATTTTTATCATCAAATAACTCATTCATTGCAAATGAATTGGAACTAGATTTAGTCAGAGTCTATTCTGTAGGAGAGGGCCCAGATGTTGCAGGAAAAGCCAAAGTTGCATTCCCCTTGGAGCCTGCTATCACATTTAGTTAAACAGCAAAAAGATAAATCTATTTCTCTCG
>Ga0257127_1002974_pt1 | contig 9909 bp, 11 predicted proteins | sample SI060_135mmetaG_FD_190152 | JGI IMG/M metagenome (GOLD analysis project Ga0257127, IMG submission 190152) | Marine microbial communities from Saanich Inlet, British Columbia, Canada - SI060_135m | ecosystem: Environmental > Aquatic > Marine > Inlet | place: Canada: British Columbia | collected...
TTCAACTGATGATCAAGATATTGCTGATGTTGGAATTAAGTATGGTGCAGAAGTTATTAATCGTCCAACTAAATTTGCACAGGATAACTCACCAGAGTGGTTAGCATGGCTACATGCTGTTGAATGGTTAGAGAGCAAAGGAGAATTATTTGATCGATTTGTATCTCTACCAACTACATCACCACTACGTAATAAAAGTGATGTGATTAAGTGTCTAAATTTATTAGATAAGCAAACAGATATTGTAGTAACAATGACAGACACGTCAAGAAGCCCATATTTTAATATGGTTAGTAAAGAAGGTGGGTATATTAAATTATTGGCGAAAAGTGAAAAAGGTTATTCAAGAAGGCAGGATGTTCCATTGGCTTATGATATGACTACAGTCGCGTACGTTACTCGTCCAGATTTTATAAAAAATAATAATAAAGTTTTTGATGGCCAAGTTAAAGCGGTATTAATTCCAAAAGAGCGGGCAATTGATATTGATGATGAGATAGATTTTAAAATGGCAGAAATGTTAATAAAAGAAAAACAGGGGAAAGTAAATGCTTAAAGATAATGTAGTGGCAATTACAGGCGGTGCAGGGTTAATTGGTACAGCCTTTTCTAAGGCTATTATCGAGAATGGGGGTAGGGTTATTATTGGAGACATATCTAGCAATAGAGGTCAAGACCTGCAAGATAAACTTGGTGCAGATAAGGCCCTATTTATTAAAGTAAATACATCAGATACAAATTCTATTGACAAATTCTTAGAATTGGGTGAAAATCATTTTGGTAAAATCGATTCCGCTATTCATTGTGCTTATCCACGTTCGGAGCAATGGGGCTCTAGTTTTGAAAATATAGAAGCTGAAGGATTAAAAGAAGATCTGTTTCATCAATTAGGTGGTGCAATTCTTTTTTCCCAACGAATAATTTCATTTTTTAAGAAACAAGGGCATGGAAATTTGGTGCATGTTGCATCAATTCAGGGAGTAGCTGCCCCTAAATTTGAGCACTATGATGGTACATCAATGGTATCACCTATCGAGTATAGTGCAATCAAGTCAGGTATCATATCTATAACACGATACCTTGCCAGGTACTGTAGTGGTCAATCTATCCGAGTGAATTGTATCAGTCCTGGAGGAATTCTAGATAATCAGCCGGCCTCGTTTTTAGAGAAATATAACGCTTCATGCTCTAGTAAAGGAATGATGGATGCACCAGATTTGAATGGAACAATAATTTTCTTATTGTCAGAAATGTCTCAATATATCAATGGACAAAATGTCATAATTGACGATGGATGGACGTTGTAAATTTGTTGAAAGAGGAAGTAAGAATGATAGATTTACCTAAACTAGAAAAAGCATTTGAATATGAAAATAATTTTTATCTTTTGTGTGATAGCAAAAGAATGGCGAAAATTATTGCCCAATATAAGTTGTTTGAAAAAACTTTACAGATTGAGGGAGACATTATAGAGTGCGGGGTTTTCAAAGGCGCTTCTTTTTCAAGGTTCGCTATGTTTAGGCAAGTTCACGATCTTGAAGAGAAGAAGCTTATTGGATTTGATACATTCGGGGATTTCCCTGAAACTGAATATGAAAAAGATAAAGAGTTAAGAGAAAAATTCATTGAGGGTGCTGGCAACAAAAGTATTTCATGTCAGCAATTGATGGATGTTCTATTAAACAAGCAGTGTGATAGCAATGTTAGCCTTATACAGGGTAATATAGTAAAAACAGTTCCTGAGTTTGTTAACAGCCATCAGAATCTAAAAATATCTCTTTTAAATATTGATGTTGATATTTATGAGCCAACAGTGACTATTCTGGAATATTTATACCCATTAGTTTCAAAAAATGGAATCATTATATTAGATGATTACGGTACTTTTCCAGGCGAGACAAATGCTGTAGATGAATATTTTTTAGGAAAAAATGTATCAATAGAGCCACGTCTTTTTGATGGCGCCCCCCATTATATTGTAAAAAATGAATAACAACGAGCCAGAGAAGGTAGTTAAACCGGTCCGACCCGTTTCATTGGACAATAAAGTTATTGTTGTTGATGGGCTGGTTGGTGGAGGTAAGGGTTTGATGTGTTCCGTTATTAGCTCTATCCCCAGTGTTGAAATGTGGATTCATCGTCCAAATATAGAGCAAATTTGTGCTATGCATCATTTAAAAAATATTACATTAAATGGTGCTTCGTCGCTTATTAATACATGGGTAGACGAAGAGTTTATTAATTTATCAATGAGTCGAAACACAAATTTTAGGCCGTCAGATGAATCAAGTATTTTTAAAGATCCAAGGCGTTATAGATATTGGAGTCGTCTATTTCAGCATGGTGGTGAAAGCGCTAAAAAGAGAGTTATTGAAGAAAATAGGGTGATAAATCTTATGACTCATGCTAATTCAGCGTATTCAGAACCAATATTTAAAGCCTTTAGTGATCGATTAGTGTACATCAGAATTGTGAGGTGCCCTATGTCAGACTATATGATAAATCATCTTTCAAACTGGTCTCAACGCTGGGGCTCCGACGTTCGTAGTGGAATGGTACTCCATGAAAAAATCGACTCTAATAATAAGTATATAACACCGTTTTTTATGCTTGGGGATGAAATTGAATACTATGAATCATCCGGCCAAGAGAGAGCAGTTATGATGATAGATAGATGGCAAACTGACGGTAATGTTATCATCGACGATATGAAAAACAAATCGTTATCTAAAATTATCGAAATACCTTTCGAAAAATTTGTAATGAATCCAAATCCATATGTTAAAAAGATATCAGACGCTATAAATACTACACCAGATCATATTACAAAGAAGGAATTAATAAAACAAGGTGTCCCAAGAAGATCAATAACTGATGCTCCATATAATAACAACTACGCAAAAATCGGCTGGAAAAAACCAGAAAAATATTTGTCTTTCGCTGAAGAAATTGATAGAGTTAGGAGCGAATTAAAAAAAGTCATGCCAACAAATGCAATGTCATTATTAGAAAGTATTACTGCTGATTATATTAATAGATATAACATGTAGTTTTCTAATTTAAAAAAAATCTTCACTATACATATCCCAAATTAACAAAAAATGTTCAAGGTATTAATTACAACCGTTCCATTTGGCAATCAAAATAGATTGCCATTTGATTTGTTAGAAAGTGCTGGGGTTGAATATTTAGTCAACCCATTAAACAGAAAACTTACTGAAGATGAATTAGCAGAAATGGTGAAGGATTTTGATGTGATAATCGCAGGCACAGAGCTGATAACAAAAAAAGTCATGGGTATCGCATCAAATCTGAAAATGATTTCTCGGGTAGGAATTGGCCTAGATAGCGTTGATTTATTAGAGGCAAAAAAACGAGGAATTATAGTATCTTATACTCCAGATGCGCCAGCTCCAGCAGTTGCAGAGTTAACCATCGGCCTAATGCTAACTCTACTCCGTTCAGTGCAACTCTCTAATATGGAAATGCATAATGGAAAATGGCATCGATTCTTTGGCAGAAGACTGTCGGAAGTCACTATTGGAATTATTGGTGTTGGACGTATCGGTGGCGGCATATTGAAACATTTACAAGGATTTGGGTCGCCAAAAATTCTAATTAATGACACTATTAAAAATTATGATTTAAATCAGACGTCTAACGTTAGATGGGTTGATAAAGATACTATCTATCAGCAGGCAGATATAGTAACAATTCATACCCCGCTTACTGTTCAAACTAAAGATATGATTAAAAAAGAGCAGTTACTTAGCATGAAAAAAGATGCAATTATCATCAATACTGCGCGTGGAGGTATTATTAATGAACAGGATCTTTACGATGTAATGAAGACTGGGCATTTAAGTGGTGCAGCAATAGATGTATTTGATGTTGAGCCTTATAATGGAAAGTTGCGTGAAATTCAACGCTGTATTCTTACTGCGCATATGGGATCCATGTCAATTGATTGTCGTACTCGCATGGAGATAGAGGCAACAGAGGAGGTGGTTCGATTTTTGAATAACCAACCGTTAGAAGGTGTGGTGCCGGAGGGAGAATATATGGTACAAAGAGAGGGGTTATGATTAAAAAAGCAGTAGTAATTGGTGGTAGTGGCTTTATTGGCTCTCATGTGGCTGACCATCTTAGTAATTCAGGTTACCAAGTAACCATTTATGATAAAGCGGAGTCACAATGGCTACGAGAAGATCAAGAGTTTATTAATGGCAATATACAGGATGGAGAAAAACTAAAAAAGATAATCGCCGGTGCAGACGTGGTCTACAATTTTGCCGCCCTTGCAGATCTCAATCAGGCGATAGAACAGCCTATCAAAACGGTCAATATTAATATTCTTGGCAACATCAATGTAATGGAAGCCTGTCATGCACACGGGGTTAAACGTTTTATCTACGCCAGTACAGTTTATGTCCATAGTCGTGAAGGTGGTTTTTATCGTTGCAGTAAACAGGCCTCTGAGTCCTACGTAGAGGAATATCAAAAAACCTACGGACTGAATTACACAATACTGCGCTACGGCTCACTCTACGGTCCACGCGCAGATGAGACCAATGGACTCTATCGTGTAGTGAAATTAGCACTGGATAATGGCATAGTTAGGTATGAGGGGGATGTTGACTCAATGCGTGAATATATTCATGTTGATGATGCGGCTAAGGCAAGCATTGAAGCTCTTAACGATAAATTTAAAAATGAGAGTGTGGTATTGACAGGACAAGAACCAATGAGAGTAATAGATATGCTAAAGATGTTAGCGGAAATTCTCGGTATACCAAAGAATAAAATTGAATTTGTAAATAATAATTACTCTGGTCACTATGTTAGAACTCCATACGCCTATCAGCCAAAATTAGGTAGAAAATATATTCCACCATTGCATGTAGATTTAGGACAGGGATTGATTGAAATGATTGGTGAGATTAGTTTGCAAAAGAATAATCAATAGTGAGGTATATTCGCTACAAGTATAATAATAGCGTTGAGTATGGAATCTTATCAGAAGATAATACGATCCAGCAACTAAACGGATTGCCATATGAATATGTGGAGCATAAAAAAACAAAAAACAGTACGTTTCTGTCATTAGGTGAAGTTGAACTGTTGGCTCCATGTCAGCCAGGAAAAATCATCGCAACAGCAATAAACTATCCAGGTGTAACCGGGTTAACAGAAAAAGTAAGTGAACCTTTAGTATTTATTAAGCCGTCAAGCTCAGTGATTGGACATAATCAAACAATTATCTCTCCATTTAAAGACACACCTGTATGGGGTGAGTCTGAATTAGGTATTGTCATCGGAAAATCCTTATCAAAAGCGACAATGGAAGAGGTAAATAAAGCAATTTTTGGATATACAATTGGGAATGATGTTTCTTGTGAAAATGTACATGGGTGGGATCATCATTTGGCTAGGTCAAAAGGTGCAGATACATTCTGTGTATTAGGACCATGGATAGATACAGAGTACAATCCTAGTGGAAAACAGATTAAAGGCTACCATAATAAAACTTTAATTAGAAATGGTTATTGCCAGGAGAGATTGTGGAAAGAGCCAGAACTGCTTGTTTGGTTATCTTCATGGATAACATTGGAGCCAGGAGATGTTGTTTTGACGGGGACTCCATGCAGGGTACAAGATCGAGTATACTTTAAAGAGGGTGATATTTTTACCTGTGTAATAGAAGGGTTAGGAGAGTTATCAAATTCTTTTGAGTTGGAAAAGTGAGAGAACAGAAAAAGATAGTTGTTTTTGATTTTGACGGTGTTGTCTGTGATAGTACAGATGAGTGTATGGTTACATCTTGGAATGCATGGGAAAAATGGGAGTCAAGATTAGGATTTCGTAAAACTGTAGATGATTTTTCAGAAGAAGAAAAATATACCTTTCGAGAAGTACGCCCTAGGGTTCGAGGGGCAGGAGAGTACTATATTTTGCGTCGTGCATTCGCCGAAGGTATTTGGATCGAAAATCAAGAGATTTATGAAAAATTAGAAGAAGATTGGAAGGAGTATCTATCGCCGTTTAAGACGGTATTCTTTGAGGCGAGGAATCGTCTGCGACACGAAAATCTAGATGATTGGATTGATCTTCACCCTATCTATAATGGTGTTGTTGAGGTAATGAAAACCCTTAAAAGTCAGGGCAGACTTTATATGGCAACCTTAAAAGATGGCGAGTCTGTAAGATTAATACTGGGTAAGCAAGGTTTAGAAATACCAGTAGGAAACTTTTTAGACCAATCTAAGATTAAATCAAAGCTACAAGCACTTGATCAATTCCGTAAACAAATAGGTTGTGATAAAACCGACATGATTTTTATTGATGATAATATTACTCATCTTATAGAGCCAAAAGCTGCAGGGTATCAAGTATATTTAACTACATGGGGTTCAACGATAGAAGAGTATATAGGAATTGCTCAGAAAAGAAATATTCCACTTTTAAATAACTGTAAGAAACTAATTAAAATACTATGAGGTAAATTTATGTATGATTTTTATTTTGGTGATAAAGAGGATATTTCTTCTGACGAAGAAAAATATTTAATTTCTATAAAGCGAATGTTGCCTAAATGGATGAATAGCATTCCTGATTCAGAATACTTAGCCCTGCATAGGGTGGCAGGTGAAATTAAACAAGATAAATCTGTTTTTGTTGAAACAGGGTTGGGAGCTAGCACGTTAGTGTTGCTGTTTAATGCTATTAAAAATAATGGGATATTATATAGTTGGGATACAAATGGAGAAAAGGCATCTCAGATTAGAACTGTTTGCACCGAAACAATATGTCAATATTTTGACTGTAATATAGGCAAGCACTGGAAGGTTGTTAATTACTTTAGTACATCACCATATGCAGGGCTACCGATATTATCAGAACTTGACGAAAAGGTAAATTTGTTTTTTCATGATAGTGAACATGTGCTTAGTGTGATATTAGATGAGCTTAAGGCAATTACACCCCTGCTTTCTAAAGATGCTATTGTATGCCTCGATGATGCAAACTATAACTTTAAGCATACAAATACAGCATTTATTAATATCGTAAGAAAAAAAATGTCTTTAGCGCCTATTGAAGATTTAGAAGGTAATATTTCTAAAGAATTCTACATTGAAGTAGAGAGTTATTTAAAGAATAATTTTGATAGGGTGACTAAAATCAAAGACACATATAAGAAAGAATATAAAGACGATTTGTTTTTTACTTATTTTAATAATGAGCTACAAATCAAATCATCACTTAAGATGGAAAATCTTGATTCTATTGAACATCGATTTGATGCGTGGAGACTTGGTTAGTGCATGTATTAATAACTGGTGGAGCAGGGTTTATAGGGTCACACCTTGCTTTTTTCTATTTAAATAAAAAAATTAGTGTAACAGTAGTGGATAATTTATCTACGGGTTTTGAGGAAAATATTCCTTCAGGGGCTCATTTTATAAGACAAGATATTACTGAGGCAGGCTGGACTAGTTTATTATCAAAAGATATCGATTATGTTATCCACCTAGCAGCTCAGTCTTCTGGTGAGATTTCATTTGAAGACCCACTTTACGATGTAAGAACAAATACTGTAGGAACTTTAGAGCTTCTTAAATGGTCTCATGAAAATAGAATAAAGAAGTTTATATTTGCAAGTTCAATGAATGTTTATGGTAATGTTCAAGATGAGTTGATTGTCGAAGAAAGTCTAACCAATCCCACATCATTCTATGCAGTTGGGAAAGTAGCTTCAGAAAATTATATAAAAATATTTTCTGAATTAGGGTTGGACTCTGTTGTATTACGTCTATTTAATGTTTACGGCGTTGGACAAAATATGGAAAATATGAAGCAGGGTATGGTTAGCATCTATTGTGCATACGTCAAAAAAAATGAACCAGTTATTGTTAAGGGTAGTGAAGAAAGGTTTCGTGATTTTGTTTATATTGACGATGTTGTGGATGCTTTTAATTTAGCTTTAGAAAGCCATTTAAATTTTGATATTTTTAATGTTTGTACTGGTGTTCGAACTACAGTAAAAGAAGTTCTAGATAAAATATTTAAATCATTTAGCTATAGTGAATATCCATATGAACTACAATCTGGCACTCCTAGAGATCAGTTTGGTATTTATGGATCATATAAAAAAATCAATAAGGCATTAGGGTGGTCGCCAAAGCACGATCTAAAGGTTGGACTGGATAAGATGGTAACTTGGTTGCGTGATAAGAATAAAAAATAGGTGCTGATACCGAATATTTAATATGCTTAAGTTACAAAATGCAGATAACGCATCGTAAGTTAAGCAAAAAACACTTTAATCTTTTTGAAATAATGTGACAATATGGCATTTCTAGGTAAACTTTGGCATACTTGAAAAGTATACTTAAAAGAAGATTATTGTGCGTCAGCCTTATAAATTAGTGACTGAATTTTATGAAATATAATAATGTTAAATGTCCCTCTTGTGATAATAACAAGGAAAAACAACTCTTTCATGACAAGGTCTGGGGAGGAGAGGAAGGTGAAGTGTTTCTACATTGCCTGAATTGCGATGTTGTTTTTTTATTTCCTTTTCCAAGTAGCGAAGATATCGAGTCATTTTATGCGAATGAATTTGGTACTTATATGGTAGAAGCTCCATGAAAATTGTTATTGGAATACCTGTAAGAATGGGTTCTACTCGTTTTCCGGGTAAGCCTTTATGTGACATATTGGGAAAAACAATGATTGAACATTGTTATAAACGATGCTCACTTAGTAAATATACAACCAGTTTATTCGTAGCCGCTTGTGATGAAGAGATCAAACAAACAGTTGAGGGGTTTGGGGGGAACGTAATTATGACTGACCCTAATATTCAAAGGCCAGGATTAAGAGTTGCATCGGCAGCAGAGACCTTGAATTTAGATGATGATGATATCGTAGTTGTGGTTCAAGGTGACGAGCCTCTTGTGCACCCAGATATGATTGATTTGGCCATTCAACCTTTGTTGGATGAGAAGGATGTTTATGTTTCGAATCTAACAGCGGAGCTTAGTGAAGAGGAATGGAAAGATCCTGGAGAAATAAAAGTTGTTTGCGATCTTCAAATGAATGCAATGTATATGTCTCGAGCACCCATGCCATCAATTGATCATGAAGAATGCCGCACTATATGGTACAAACAGGTATGTATTATGCCTTTCCGTTGGCACTTTATGAAGAAGTTTAATCAGGAGTTGGAGCCAACACCATTAGAATTACAAGAGTCTATAGAAATGAATCGTGCAATTCAGCATGGATATAAAGTTCGGATGGTGCATTCTCCCTATATATCTAAATCAGTTGATACTAATGATGATCGTATAAAAGTTGAACAGTTAATGCAGAATGATTCTGTATTTAAACAATACAAGGACCTTTGATGAAATATTCTATTAAAAAAAGAATGCAAAATGGAGAAACTGTTTTTGGCACTTGGTGCATGCTACCATCGAGTTTTGTAGTTGATGTAATAGCACGTACAGGGATAGACTTTATTGTGCTTGACATGGAACATGGAACATTGAGTTGGGAGACTGCAGAAGAGATGGTTCGAGCTGCACAGCTTCATAATTGTCAGCCAATAATAAGAGTGGGGGATGATCAAGAAAATACGATTCTACATGCATTAGAGACTGGCTGTAAAGCATTAATGGTACCTCATGTCTCTACTCCAGAGGCCGCCCAAAAAATTGTTAATGCAGCCCTTTATTCTCCAAAAGGAGCTCGTGGTTTATCTCCTTACACACGTTGCCATGATTATACGCATGTAGGGTTAGATAAGAGTATGTCCAGACATGCTGAAGATACATTAGTAGGCGTACTTGTCGAAGGTAAAGAAGGGATTAAAAATTTACCAGAAATTGCACAGGTGGACGGAAT